>Ga0209916_1000796_pt1 | contig 39596 bp, 34 predicted proteins | sample ThiBio_1000_plan_FD_183956 | JGI IMG/M metagenome (GOLD analysis project Ga0209916, IMG submission 183956) | Wastewater bioreactor microbial communities from Cape Town, South Africa - Thiocy_solids_2 (SPAdes) | ecosystem: Engineered > Bioreactor > Thiocyanate-remediating > Anaerobic-Aerobic ... | reverse complement strand
TAGTGTTTCGGCGGCCATAGCGTGAGGGAAACGCCCGGTCACATTCCGAACCCGGAAGCTAAGCCTCACAGCGCCGATGGTACTGCAGGGGGGACCCTGTGGGAGAGTAGGACACCGCCGGACTTCTCTTAAGTAAGATGGCCACCCAGGGTTGGGTGGCCATCTTGCGTTAACAGCGCGTGCAGCGCGAACAGGGAGTCAGAATGTCGGAAGAGCAGCACGACCGTCGTGACGGTGGCGCAGGAGATCGACGTTCGGGCTCCGACCGCAAGCCACGCTATTCGGATTCGTCCGCACGCTCGTCGCGTCGGGACGACCGTCGCGGCTCGCACGATGGTGAGCGGCGTCCTTATGGAGACCGGAACCAGTCGGGTGAGCGTCGTCCTTATGGTGACCGGAACCAGTCGGGTGAGCGTCGTCCTTATGGTGACCGGAACCAGTCTGGTGAGCGTCGTCCTTATGGTGACCGGAATCAGTCTGGCGAGCGTCGCCCGTTCGGTGACCGCAACCAGTCAGGTGAGCGTCGTCCGTATGGTGACCGTAACCAGTCTGGCGAGCGCCGCAGCTACGGTGAGCGCAGCCAGTCCGGTGACCGTCGGCCTTATGGGGACCGCGGGCACCAGTCTGGTGAGCGTCGTTCTTATGGCGATCGCAACCAGGGCGAGCGTCGTTCTTATGGCGATCGCAACCAGGGTGAGCGTCGTCCGTACGGTGACCGGAATCAGTCTGGCGAGCGTCGTCCTTATGGCGACCGGGACCACAACAACTCCGGTGAGCGTCGCTCCTACGGCGATCGCAACCAGGGCGAGCGTCGTTCTTATGGCGATCGCAACCAGGGCGAGCGTCGTCCGTACGGTGACCGGAATCAGTCTGGCGAGCGTCGTCCTTATGGCGACCGGGACCACAACAACTCCGGCGAGCGTCGCTCCTACGGCGACCGCGACCGCAACAACTCCGGTGAGCGTCGTCCCTATGGCGACCGGGACCGCAACCGGTCCGGTGAGCGTCGTCCCTATGGCGACCGGGACCGCAACCGGTCCGGTGAGCGTCGTCCCTATGGCGACCGCGACCGCAACAACTCCGGTGAGCGTCGTCCCTATGGCGACCGCGACCACAACCGGTCTGGCGAGCGTCGTCCCTACGGTGACCACAACCACAGCGAGCGCCGCCCCTACGGCGACCGCGACCGGAACCACTCCGGTGAGCACCGCTCGCACGGCGACCGCGACCGTTCCGAGCGCCCGTCGTACAAGGATCGACCGCGGGGTGGCGTTGAGCGGACGTTCAACGAGTTCGCACCGGTGCGCGAGCGCGTTCCGGAGCCGCCGCTGCCCGATGACATCACCGCACGCGACCTGCACCCGTCGGCTCGCAACGAGTTGAAGACCCTCAGCAAGGAGAACGCGGAGCAGACCGCACGCCACCTCGCGATGGCTGCGCAGCTGATCGACGACGAGCCCGAGCGCGCACACGAGCATGCCCTGGCCGCCTCCCGTCGTGCCGGCCGCATCGCGGTCGTTCGCTCCACGCTCGCCATCACTGCCTACGGCATCGGCGACTTCGCACTCGCGCTGCGTGAGCTGCGCACCTACCGTCGCATCTCCGGCAAGGACGACATGATCGCCCTCATCGTCGACAGCGAACGCGGGGTCGGCCGCCCCGACCGTGCTCTCGAGGAGGGGCACGGCGTCGACCGCGCATCCCTCAAGCCCGAGGTGCGTGTGGCACTGGCCATCGCCATGTCCGGTGCTCGCCTCGACCGCGGTGAGACCGAGCTGGCGCTCGGCGAGCTCGAGATCCCGGAGCTCGACCCCGACCGCGCGTTCGAGTGGAGTCCCGCGCTGTTCTCGGCGCGCGCAGCTGTGCTCGAGGACCTGGGTCGCACCGAGGAGGCCGCATTCTGGACCGAGCGCGCCGAGGTCGCGACGTCGGCCCTGGGCCTGGACGGCCAGTTCGACGAGATGATCGTCGAGGACGGCCTGGTCGAGGACTTCGAGGACGACGATCTCGAGGACGAGCACGACTCGTCCGACACCGCAGACGATGACTTCTCGGACGAGTCCGAGGACGAGGCCGCAGCTGAGGCCGGTGCTGACGCCGCCGAGTCGGGCGAGGAGAGCGCCGCAACCGCGAAGGAAGAACTCGCACCTGCGGCCGCCACGGCTTCGGATGCCGACGACCAGCCTGCACCGGCAGCAGCGGATTCGCCGGAGCTGGGGGGAATCGAACCCCCGTCCGGCTCTCCGGCATCCGACTCGTCCACCGCGTCGGAGGCGTGATGGCGCTGTTCCGCCGCGCCAAGCAGGTCGCCACCCCGCTCACCGGACGCGATGCCGTCCTCGCCGACCTCGACGGCGTCGTCTACGCCGGTCCCGGCGCGCTGCCGTATGCGGTGGAGAGCCTGAACCGCGCATCCGAGAGCGTACGGCTGGGATACATCACCAACAACGCCTCCCGCACGGATGCCTCCGTCGCGGAGCACCTCTCCAGCCTCGGGCTGACGGTGGCGCCGGATGATGTGGTGACCAGCCCCCAGGCGGCCATGCGACTGCTGTCGACCATGGTGCCCGCACCGGCGACGATCCTGATCGTCGGGGGAGAGGGGCTCGTCGACGAGGCGCACAAGGCCGGCTACACGGTCACCCGCAGCGCGCTGGATGAGCCCGCCGCTGTGGTGCAGGGCTTCGCGCCCGAGATCGCCTGGACCGACCTCGCCGAGGCCGCGTTCGCGCTGCAGCTGCCCGAGGACGAGGGCGGCATCCCCTGGATCTCCACGAACACCGACTGGACGATCCCGCGCGATCGCGGCGTCGCCCCCGGCAACGGCACGCTCGTATCCGCCGTGCACACCGCCATCGGCCGGCTCTCCACGGTGGCGGGCAAGCCCGAGAAGCCCATCTTCGAGGTCGCCACCGAACGGTTCGGGGCGCAGCACCCGCTCTTCATCGGCGACCGCCTCGACACCGACATCGCCGGCGCATCGCGCGCGGGCATCGACTCGGCGCTCGTGCTGACCGGCATCGATCGGCCCAAGCACGTGCTGGCCGCACCCGAGGGCTCCCGCCCCGGCTACATCCTGCGCGACCTGCGCGACCTGCACGAGCCGTACCCGGAGACCGTCGAATCCAACGGCGTCTTCACCGTGGGCGGCGCGTCCGTGCGGGTGGTGGACGCCGACGTGCAGATCCTCGCCGAGGGCGACTCGCAGATCGACCTGCTGCGCGCGGGGGCTGCCGCGATCTGGGCGACGGGCCTGATGATCTACGCGTTCCGCGTGCCCGAGAAGCTGTACGCGGATCCTTTCCACAGGCCCTGAGCGTCGCCCGCGCAGTGTCGCGGCTCGCGTTACAGTGGTCGGATGGAGCACACGCGAGACGAACCGGAAGACGCCCTGTGGAGCCGGCTCCGTCTCATCGAGGGTCAGCCCCTCGACACGCGTGCGGATGCCTACGGAGCCGTGCACGACGAACTCGTGAAGCGCCTCGAGAGCGCGCCTCGCGGCGATGCCGCCACGGGGACCCGATGACCAGACTCGACGCGGCGCTCGCGGCCCGCGGCCTGGCGCGCTCCCGCACGCACGCCGCGACCCTGATCTCCGACGGCCTGGTGCGCGTGGCCGGACACCCGGTGGTGAAGGCCTCGACCCCGGTGTCAGACGACGACGACATCCGCGTCGACGGCGCGGATCACTACGTCAGCCGCGGCGCCCACAAGCTCATCGCCGCGCTCGACGGTTTCCGCATCGACGTCGCGGGCCGTCTCGCCCTGGACCTCGGCGCCTCCACCGGCGGGTTCACCCAGGTGCTCCGCGAACGCGGAGCGCGACGCGTGCTGGCGGTCGACGTCGGCCACGGGCAGCTCTCGCCGCAGATCGCCGCGGACGCGGGCGTCACCGCGGTGGAGGGCTTCAACGTCCGGTACATGACCGCGCAGGCCCTTGCCCAGGCGACGGGGGAGTCCCAGCGTCCCGACCGCGTCGTCGGCGACCTGTCCTTCATCTCACTGGAGCTGGTGCTGCCCGCGATCGCCGAGACCGTGGCATCCGCCGGCGATGTCGTCCTGCTCGTCAAACCCCAGTTCGAGGTCGGACGCACCGCGGTGAAGGGCGGCCTGGTCACGAATCCCGCACTGCGCGTGGACGCTGTCGAGCGCGTGCTGTGGACCGCGCATGACAACGGACTGGGGGTGCTCGGCATTCTCGCTTCGCCGATCCTCGGCACGCACGGGAACGCCGAGTACCTGGTGCACCTCGCGCCCGCGCGCGGAACGGATCCGTCAGAATGGACACAGCAGATCGCGCACGTGGCAGGAGGACGATGAACGAGCGCCACATCCTGGTCATCGCGCACGCCAAGCGGGCGGACACCGTCGCTGCGGCGCTGCGCGTGATCGACGCGCTGCGCGATGCGGGAGCCGTCCCGGTGCTCCCCGCGGACGACCGCGACGAGCTCGCGGCTGCAGACCCCCGGTTCGCCGGGATCGCGCGGCTGGGCGAAGAGATCACCGCCGAGGAGCTGGAGCTGGCCATCGTCCTCGGCGGCGACGGCACGATCCTGCGCGCGGCCGAGCTGGTGCGCGAGTGCGGCGCCCCGGTACTGGGCATCAACATGGGGCATGTCGGCTTCCTGGCCGAGATCGACCGCGACGACATGGATGCTGCGGTGCATCGCGTGATCGCCCGTGACTACGAGGTCGAGGAGCGGTTGGCGCTGTCTGTGCGCGTGAAGGATGCCGCGGGCGGCGTCGTCTACGAGACCTGGGCGCTCAATGAGGCCACCGTCGAGAAGGCCAGCCGCGAGCGGATGATCGAGGTGGTCATCGAGATCGACGGGCTGCCGCTGTCCAGCTTCGGCTGCGACGGCATGGTGGTCTCCACTCCGACCGGCTCCACGGCCTACAACTTCTCCGCCGGCGGTCCGGTCATCTGGCCCAGCGTCGAGGCCATCGCCGTGGTGCCGCTTTCCGCGCACGCGCTGTTCGCGAAGCCCCTGGTCGTCGGACCCGAGACGTCGGTGGCCATCGAGCTGCTGGAGGGCTCCGGCGGCTCCGCCATCCTGTGGTGCGACGGACGCCGCTCGCACGAGCTGCCGCCGGGCGCGCGCGTGCTGGTGCGCCGCTCCACCCGCCCTGTGCGGCTGGCTCGGCTGCATCCGGCCGCCTTCACCAACCGGCTGGTGCGCAAGTTCCAGCTTCCCGTCGCGGGCTGGCGAGGAGCGCCGTGATCGACGAGATGCGCATCCGCGACCTCGGCGTCATCGACGACGCCGTGCTGCCGCTGGGGCCCGGGTTCACCGCGGTCACCGGTGAGACCGGCGCGGGCAAGACCATGGTCGTCACCGGCCTCGGGCTGCTGCTGGGCGCCAGGGCCGACTCGTCGGCCGTGCGCGCCGGCGCGCGTCAGGCCTCCGTCGCCGGCGTGTGGCTGGTGCCGCCGCACGGTCCCGTCGCCGACATCGTCGCGGATGCCGGTGGCGAGCTGGAGCCCGCGGGGTCCAGCTCCGAGCTCTACGTCTCGCGCACGCTCACCGCCGAGGGGCGCAGCCGCGCCAGCGTCGGAGGCAGGGCGGCACCGGCATCCGTGCTCTCCGCCCTGGCGGATGAACTCGTCGTCGTGCACGGCCAGTCCGACCAACTGCGGCTGCGCTCGGCATCCGCCCAGCGCGAGGCGCTGGACCGCTTCGGCGGAGACCGCATCGCCGACGCGCTCGCGACCTACGCCGAGCGCTTCGAGGGCTGGCGGGCGCTGGATGCCGAGATCGCCGAGCTCACGGCGAACCGCGACCGCCGCGCCGCGGAAGCGGCCGACCTGCGCGCGCAGCTCGCCGAGATCGAGCAGGTCGAGCCGGAGGCGGGGGAGGACGCCAGTCTTGACGAGCGAGCCGAGCGACTGGCCAACGCCGAGGAGCTGCGCCTGTCCGCGTCGCTGGCCCGCACCGCGCTGTCCAGCGAGGACGACGAGCCCGATGTGTCGGGCCTGCTGGCCGAGGCCCGCCGATCGCTGGAGCGCGTCTCCGATCCGCAGCTCGCCGAGATCGCCGAGGCACTCGCCGACCTCGGCTACCGCGCAGCCGACCTCGCCGGGCAGCTCTCCACGTACCTCGCCGACCTCGACGAGTCCGGCCCGCACGAGCTGGCCGCGGTCGAGGAGCGTCGCGCCGCGATCGGCGGTCTCATCCGGCAGCACGGCTCCCTGGAGCAGGCGCTGGAGGTGTGGCGCACGGGTTCGCTGCGCCTGGCCGAGCTCGACGACGACGGCGACCGCATCGAACGGCTCACCGTTCAGGCTGCTCAGGAGCGCAGTGCGCTCGACGACGCGGCTGCCGCGCTGACCGCGGCCCGCACCGAGGCCGCCGGACGCCTGTCCGCGGCCGTCACCGATGAACTGCACGCACTGGCCATGCCCGACGCCCGGCTGGAGGTGCGCGTCTCCGAGGGCGCCGAGTCCGCGCACGGCCGCGACGACGTCAGCATCCTGCTCGCACCGCACCCCGGCGCCGAGCCCCGATCGGTCTCCCGAGGCGCCTCGGGCGGCGAGCTCTCCCGCGTCATGCTGGCCATCGAGGTCGTCATCGCGGGCACCGACCCGGTGCCCACCTTCGTGTTCGACGAGGTGGATGCCGGCATCGGCGGTGCCGCCGCCATCGAGGTCGGCAGGCGACTCGCGCGGCTCGCTCAGACCGCCCAGGTCATCGCCGTCACGCACCTCGCGCAGGTCGCGGCCTTCGCCACCAACCATCTGAGCGTCGTGAAGTCCCACGACGGCTCCGTCACGGCATCCAGCATCACCCGGCTCGCAGGTCCGCAGCGCGAGGCCGAGATGGCCCGGCTGCTGTCGGGACTCGCGGATTCGGATGCCGCCCTCACCCACGCCCGCGAACTCCTGAGCCTCGGCTCGGGAACGAACTGATAGGATAAAAGCCCGTGATGAACTCTTCTGTTGCGGCGCCCAAGAACGACACCACCAGGCACATCTTCGTGACCGGAGGTGTCGTTTCCTCTTTGGGCAAGGGGCTCACCGCGGCCAGCCTGGGCAACCTGCTCACGGCGCGCGGCCTGCGCGTGGTCATGCAGAAGCTGGACCCGTATCTGAACGTCGACCCGGGCACCATGAACCCCTTCCAGCACGGCGAGGTGTTCGTCACCGACGACGGCGCGGAGACCGACCTGGACATCGGCCACTACGAGCGCTTCCTGGACATCAACCTGTCCCAGGCGGCCAACGTCACCACCGGCCAGATCTACTCGCAGGTGATCGCCCGCGAGCGCCGAGGCGAGTACCTCGGCGCGACCGTGCAGGTCATCCCGCACATCACCGACGAGATCAAGCGCCGCATGCGCCTGCAGGCCACCGAGGAGCCCCGCCCCGATGTGATCATCACCGAGGTCGGCGGCACCGTCGGAGACATCGAGTCGCAGCCGTTCCTGGAGGCCGCCCGCCAGCTGCGCCACGAGCTCGGCCGCGGCAACGTGTTCTTCGTGCACGTCTCGCTGGTCCCCTTCATGGGGGCCTCCGGCGAGCAGAAGACGAAGCCCACGCAGCACTCCGTCGCGGCCCTGCGCCAGGTCGGCATCCAGCCCGACGCGCTGGTGCTGCGCAGCGACCGACCGGTCAGCGAGAGCAACCGCAGCAAGATCGCGCTGATGTGCGACGTGGACATCGAGGCCGTCATCAACACGGTCGACCTGCCCAGCATCTACGACATCCCGTCCACCCTCAACGAGCAGGGCCTGGACGCGTTCATCACACAGCGCTTCGGCCTCGACGAGAAGGCGCACGAGGTGGACTGGACTCGCTGGAACACCGTGCTGCACGCTGTGCACAACCCCAAGCACGAGGTCACCATCGGCCTGGTCGGCAAGTACATCGACCTGCCCGACGCCTACCTGTCCGTCACCGAGGCGCTCAAGGCCGGCGGCTTCGCGCAGGAGACCAAGGTCAACATCCGCTGGATCGCCTCGGACACCTGCGAGACGCCGGAGGGCGCTGAGAAGAACCTCGCCGACCTGGACGGCATCTGCGTGCCAGGGGGCTTCGGCATCCGCGGCATCGAGGGCAAGCTCGGCGCACTGCGCTTCGCCCGCGAGCAGGGCATCCCGACGCTGGGCCTGTGCCTGGGCCTGCAGTGCATGGTCATCGAGTACGGCCGCAACATGGCAGGCATCGCCGGAGCCTCCTCCAGCGAGTTCGACCCCGACACCGCAGAGCCCATCATCGCGACCATGGCCGAGCAGGTCGAGATCCTCGACGGCGGCGACCTGGGCGGCACCATGCGCCTGGGACTGTACGAGGCGGCACTCGCCGAGGGGTCCCTGGCCCGCGAGCTGTACGGCGCCCCGGTCGCCTCCGAGCGCCACCGCCACCGCTACGAGGTCAACAACGCCTACCGCGACCGTCTGGCGGACGCCGGCATGGTGTTCTCGGGACTGAACCCCGACCTGGACCTGGTGGAGTACGTCGAACTGCCGCGCGAGGTGCACCCGTTCTACATCGCCACCCAGGCGCACCCCGAGCTGCGCTCGCGCCCGACCGAGCCGCACCCGCTGTTCCGCGGACTGGTCGGGGCCGCCATCGAGCGCCACCGCTCCAGCGAGCTGTTCCGCGATGACGAGAACTGAGCTTCAGGACCAGCCCTTCGAGCCCGAGATCATCGAGAGCCGGATCGGCTTCGAGGGTGCGGTCTGGAATGTCCTGGACGAGCGCGTGCGGTACGGCGAGGGCGAGATCCGTCGCCAGTACGTCGCTCACACCGGCGCTGTGGCCGTCGTCGCCATCGACGACCAGGAGCGGGTGCTGCTGATCCAGCAGTACCGGCATCCCATCCGCCACCGCGACTGGGAGCTGCCCGCGGGCCTTCTGGACATCGCGGGCGAGGATCATCTGGTCGCCGCGCAGCGCGAGCTGGCCGAGGAGACGGACATCGTCGCCTCGCAGTGGGAGCACCTGGTCTCGTCGTGGACGACGCCCGGCGGCAACGACGAGATGATCCACCTCTATCTGGCCACGGGCATCGCCGCGGCGCCGGCCGCCTTCGCCCGGGAGGACGAGGAGGCCGACATCCGCATCGAGTGGGTTCCGCTGCAGGATGCCGTGGATGCCGTGCTCGCCGGGCGCATGCACAACGGCATCCTCACCATCGGCGTGCTCGCCGCAGCGGCCAGGCTCGGCGGTCGGAGCTGATGTGCAGCTCGATCGTGCGCTGAACGCCTACCTGCGGCACATCACGATCGAGCGCGGCCTGTCCGAGCACAGCATCGCCGCGTACCGGCGCGACCTGAACGCCTACCTGGGCTGGCTGGCGGCGCAGGGCATCGCGGAGACGGATGCCGTGACCCAGCAGGTCGTGGCGGCGTTCATCGCCGAGCGCGCGGCCGCGGATCCGCCGCCCGCAGCCTCCAGCCTCGCCCGCCTGCAGTCCTCGGTGCGCGGCTGGCATCGGTTCCTGGCCAGGGAGGGCATCGAGCAGGACGACCCCACCGGTCGCATCCGCCCACCGAAGATGCCGCGCCGGCTGCCGAAGGCTTTGACCATCGAGCAGGTCGAGCAGCTGCTGACGGCGCCCTCGCCCGACGAGCCGATCGGCATCCGCGACCGCGCCCTGCTGGAACTGCTGTACGCCACCGGCGCCCGCGTGTCCGAGGCCGTGTCTCTGGACGTCGACGACCTCGCCTACGGTGACGTGCTGCGCCTGCGCGGCAAGGGCGACAAGGAGCGCATCGTGCCCGTCGGCTCGTACGCCCGCGCGGCCGTGGACGCGTACCTGACACGGGTGCGGCCGGCGCTGGCGGCCAAGGGCTCGGCCACGTCGAAGCTGTTCCTCGGCGCGCGCGGCGCCCCGCTCTCGCGGCAGAGCGCCTGGCTGGTCATCCGCTCCGCCGCCGAGCGCGCGCACATCACCGCCGACGTGTCCCCGCACACGCTGCGGCACTCCTTCGCCACGCATCTGCTGCAGGGCGGCGCCGACGTGCGCGTCGTGCAGGAGCTGCTGGGACACGCCTCGGTGGCCACCACGCAGATCTACACGCACGTCTCCGTCGACACGTTGCGGGACATCTACGCCACCTCGCACCCTCGCGCACGCTGAATCGGCTCTTCGACAGGCTCAGGGACCCGAGGAAGCTCAGACTCCCCGCGCTGAATGGAATGAAGTCAGACCATTGACAGCTGCGTCCCGGTGACGCCAGAATCGCTCCAAACGCTCCCTCCACTGAAAGCAGGCAGCATTCCATGAGCGAATCCACAAAGGCCGTGGGTACGGGCCCCGTCGATGATGACGCCGCCGCTCTGGCCGAACTCGGTTACAAGCAGGAACTCCACCGCGGGATGTCGGGCTTCTCGAACTTCGCGGTGTCGTTCTCGATCATCTCGATCCTCGCCGGCTGCATCACGTCCTTCAACATCGCGCTGAAGTCCGGCGGGCCCAGCGCGATCACCATCGGCTGGCCGCTGGTCGGCGTCTTCGTGCTGTGCGTGGCGCTGGCGATGGCCGAGGTCTGCTCGCGCTATCCCACCGCCGGCGGCCTGTACTTCTGGGCCGGGCGGCTGGCGAAGAAGAACAAGCGCCAGTGGGCCTGGTTCGTCGGCTGGTACAACTTCCTCGGCGAGGTGGCCGTCACGGCCGCCATCGACTACGGCGCCGCCGCGACCATGATGGCCTTCGCCAACCTGATGTGGGGCACCGAGGTCACCGCACTGAACACGTTCCTGCTGTTCGTGGTGCTGATCGTCATCCACGGCCTGCTGAACACCTTCGGCGTGAACCTGGTGAGCCTGCTGTCGTCGGTCTCCGCCTGGTGGCACATCGTGGGCGTGGCGATCATCGTCGCGGTGCTGTGGATCATGCCCGCCCAGCACCAGGACGTGGCCTGGACGTTCACGACCTGGCACAACGAGACCGGCTGGGGCTTCGGCCCGTACGTGTTCCTGATGGGCCTGCTGATGGCCCAGTACACCTACACCGGCTACGACGCCTCCGCGCACGTGGCCGAGGAGACCAAGAACGCCTCGATCGCCGCGCCCAAGGGCATCGTGATGAGCGTGCTGATCTCCATCATCGGCGGCTGGATCCTGCTGTACACGATCGTCGCGGCGATCCAGGACGGCAGCGAGGCGGGCCTGGCGAAGATCGTCGGCACCGACCTCGGCTCGGGCCCCGCGCAGATCTTCATGGACGCGCTGAACAACCCGGGAGTCGCCAAGTTCCTGCTTTTCATCGTGTGCGGCGCGCAGTTCTTCTGCGGCATGGCGTCGGTCACGGCCAACTCGCGCATGAGCTACGCCTTCTCGCGCGACAACGCGATCCCCGGCGCCCGGCTGTGGGCGCAGGTCAACAAGCGCACCGGCACCCCCACCAACTCCATCTGGCTGTGCGTGGCGCTGTCGATCCTGGTCACCGTCCCCGCCCTGTTCAACGGCACCGCGTACGCGGCCGTCACGTCCATCGCGGTGATCGGCCTGTACATCGGCTACGTCACCCCGGTGCTGCTGCGCCGGCTGAACAAGGACTTCGCTCCCGGCCCGTGGAACCTGGGGCGCTGGAGCGGCCTGGTCGGTTGGGTGGCCGTGGTCTGGGTGATCTTCATCGTCATCCTGTTCGTGCTGCCGCCGGTCACCCCGATCACCGCCGAGACGTTCAACTACGCCCCGATCGCGGTCGCCGTGGTCGCGATCCTCGCCGTGGTGCTGTGGTTCGCGTACGGCAAGCGCGACTTCATGAACAACAGCCCCGAAGAGGCGGAGCACCTCACCAAGTCCGCATCCGACCTGCTGGACGAGTGAGACGCCGAGCACGATGACGATGATGGACTCCTCCCTCCTGGTGGATGCCGCACTGCACCCGGTGCGCGGCCAGATGGCCTTCGAATCCTGCGTCGAGCAGCTCGGATCCGCCATCCAGCTGGGCATCTTCCGGGTGGGCGACAGGCTGCCGGGCGAGCGCGAGCTCGCCGAGCGGCTGAGCGTCTCGCGCGCCACCCTGCGGGAGGCCATCAGTGCCCTCCGCGCCGCCGGGCTCGTCTCCACGACCCGGGGGCGCGGAGGGGGCACCTTCGTGGAGCCGCCCGCCGACGCGTGGCCGGCTGATCAGCATCCGCCGCGCCGAGCCGAGATCGACGACCTCATCATCTTCCGCTCGGTCATCGAACCCGGTGCAGCGCACCGGGCGGCGCTGACCGACCTCGGCGACGAGCAGCGCGAGCTGCTGCAGGTCAGCCTGGCCGAGGTCGACGACGCGAGCACGCCGGCCGACTACCGGCAGGCGGATGCCCGGCTGCACCTGGCCATCAGCAGCGTGTGCGGCTCGGACGAGCTCGCGCACGCCTGCAGCGGCGTGCAGGCGAGGATCCACCAGCTGCTGGCCGAGATCCCATTCCTCACCAAGAACATCGAACACGCAGATGCCGAGCACCGTGAGATCGTCACCGCGATCCTCGCGGGCGACGCCGAGCGGGCGCGCCAGGTCATGGCCGCGCACTGCGACGCCACGGCAGCACTCCTGAAGGGCCTCCTGAAATGAACGCACTGAACACCGATCCCGTCCCCGCCCGCAATGACCGGATGCTGACCGTCGACCGCCTGCGCGGCATGATCCTCGAGGGCGAGATCGACACCGTCATCCTCGCCTTCACCGACATGCAGGGCCGACTGCAGGGCAAGCTCCTGCACGCGCGGTTCTTCCTGGACTCCGTACTCGGCCACGCCACCGAGGGATGCAACTACCTGCTGGCCGTCGACGTGGACATGAACACCATCGACGGGTACGAGCACGCCTCCTGGGCCGGCGGCTACGGCGACATGGAGTTCCTGCCCGACCTCGCTACCATCCGCCTGCTGCCGCACCGGCCGGGAACCGTGATGATCCAGTGCGATCTGGCCGGCACGACCGGCGAGTCCGTGCGGGTGTCGCCGCGCGCCGTGCTGCGCGCGCAGACCGAGCGGGCGGCATCCCACGGCTGGAAGGCCGTCGCGGGCACGGAGCTGGAGTTCGTGATCTACAACACGCCGTACGAGAAGGCGTGGGACGACGGCTACCGCAACCTGGAGCCGGCCAACCGCTACAACGTGGACTACTCGATCCTGGGCTCCACGCTCGTGGAGCCGCTGCTGCGCGACATCCGCAACACGATGTACTCCTCGGGCCTGACCGTGGAGTCGGCCAAGGGCGAGTGCAACTTCGGGCAGCACGAGATCGCGTTCCTGTACGACGACGTGATCGCCACTGCCGACAACCACTCGTACTACAAGACCGCGGCCAAGGACATCGCCCGCCAGCACGGGCAGTCGCTGACGTTCATGGCCAAGCCCAACCAGCGCGAGGGCAACTCCTGTCACATCCACATGTCGCTGCGCGGCAAGGACGACGACGCACTGGTGTTCTGGGATGCCGAGAACGACCGCCGCACGGCCGTGTACGACCACTTCATCGCCGGGGTGCTGGCCACCATGCGCGAATTCACGCTGTTCTACGCGCCCAACATCAACTCCTACAAGCGGTTCGTGAAGGGCTCCTTCGCGCCCACCGCGGTGGCGTGGGGTGTCGACAACCGCACCACCTCGGTGCGCCTGGTCGGCAGCGGGCGCAGCGCGCGCATGGAGAACCGCCTGCCCGGCGGCGACATGAACCCGTACCTGGGACTGGCCGCCATGCTGGCCGGCGGCCTGTACGGCATCGAGCACGAGCTGGAGCTCGACGCCGAGACGCACGGCAACGCCTACGAATCGGGCGCGCCGACCGTGCCGACCACCATGCGCGAAGCCCGCGATGCGCTGGCCGGCTCCGCGATCGCCGCGGAGGTGTTCGGCGAGGACGTGGTGCGGCACTACGTGCACTACGCCGACGTCGAGATCGACGCGTTCGACGCGGCCGTCACCGATTGGGAACTGCGCCGCGGATTCGAGAGGCTCTGAGCATGAGGATCCCCACCACCCCGTTCGGCGCCGCCGGCGCCTTCACCGTCCTCAACCCGGCCACGGGCGCTCCGGTCGCGGATGTGCCGCAGGCGGATCTCGCGGAGACGGATGCTGCCATCGAGCGCGCGCATCGCGCCTTCCCGGCCTGGCGCGCCATCGCGCCCGCCGAGCGCGCCCGGCTGCTGCGCTCGTTCGCGGCGGTCGTCGACGCGCACATCGGCGAGCTGGCCGACCTCGAGGTAGCCGGCTCCGGCCACACCATCGGCAACGCCCGCTGGGAGGCGGGCAACGTGCGCGACGTGCTGAACTACTACAGCGCGACGCCCGAGCGGCACTTCGGGAGGCAGATCCCGGTGCCCGGCGGAGTGGACATCACCTTCCACGAGCCGCTGGGCGTGGTCGGCATCATCGTGCCCTGGAACTTCCCGATGCCCATCGCAGGCTGGGGCTTCGGCCCCGCACTGGCGGCCGGCAACACGGTGGTCCTCAAGCCCGCCGAGCTGACGCCGCTGACCGCGATGCGGCTGGCGGAGCTGGCGCTGGAGGCCGGCATTCCCGAGGGCGTGTTCACCGTCATCCCGGGTCGGGGGAGCGTGGTCGGCAACAGGTTCGTCACGCATCCGCTGGTGCGCAAGGTGTGCTTCACCGGCTCCACCGAGGTGGGCAAGGGCATCATGCGCGGGTGCGCGGATCAGGTCAAGCGGCTCACGCTGGAGCTGGGCGGCAAGAACGCCAACATCGTGTTCGAGGATGCCGATCTCGAGCGCGCCGCGGCCTCCGCGCCCGGCGCGGGCCTGGACAACGCCGGGCAGGACTGCTGCGCGCGCTCTCGCATCCTCGTGCAGCAGAGCGTGTACGACCGGTTCATGGAGCTGCTGCAGCCTGCCGTGGAGTCGTTCCGCGTGAAGGATCCCGCGGCGGAGGACGCCGAGATGGGCCCGATGATCTCCGCCAAGCAGCGGGATGCCGTGGCGGGAGCCCTCGAGGGCGCCGATGTGGCCTTCCGCGGCCAGGCGCCGGACGCCTCCAGCGGGTACTGGCTGGCGCCCACCGTCGTCATGCCGCGCGGCACGGCCGACCCGGTGTGGTCGCAGGAGCTGTTCGGCCCGGTGCTGGCCGTCATGCCGTTCACGGACGAGGCGGATGCCGTGGCCAAGGCCAATGACACCGAGTACGGCCTGTCCGGATCGATCTTCACCCGCGACGTGGGCCGCGCGCTGCGCGTGGCGCGCGGGGTGGACAGCGGAAACCTGTCCGTCAACTCGCACTCCTCGGTGCGGTACTGGACCCCGTTCGGCGGGTTCAAGCAGTCCGGGCTCGGCCGCGAGCTGGGCCCGGACGCGCCGGACTCCTTCTCCGAGGTGAAGAACGTCTTCATCTCGACGGACAATTGATCACAGAGCACGAAAGGCAACAGGGAGAGAAGATGGGAAAGCTCGACGGCAAGGTCGGCGTCATCACCGGCGGATGCAGTGGAATCGGCCTCGCCACAGCGAAGAAGTTCGTCGCCGAAGGTGCGAAGGTCGTCATCGGCGACCTCGACGAGGCGAACGGCCCCCGTATCGCCCAGGAGCTCGACGGCGTGTTCGTGAAGGTGAACGTCACGAACAAGGACGAGGTGGAGAACCTCTTCAAGGTCGCGAACGACACCTACGGCCACATCGACATCGCGTTCAACAACGCCGGCATCTCACCGGCATCCGACGACTCCATCCTGAAGACCGGCATCGACGCCTGGAACCTCGTGCAGGACGTCAACCTCACCAGCGTGTACCACTGCTGCAAGGCCGTGCTGCCGTACATGCTCGCGCAGGGCAAGGGCTCCATCATCAACACGGCGTCGTTCGTGGCCATCATGGGGGCCGCCACCTCGCAGATCTCGTACACGGCGTCCAAGGGCGGCGTGCTGGCCATGACCCGCGAGCTGGGCGTGCAGTTCGCGCGCAAGGGCATCCGCGTGAATGCCCTGTGCCCTGGCCCGGTGAACACGCCGCTGCTGCAGGAGCTGTTCGCGAAGGACCCCGAGCGCGCCGCGCGACGTCTGATCCACGTGCCCATGGGCCGCTTCGCGGAGCCCGAGGAGATCGCTAACGCGGTAGCCTTCCTGGGCAGTGATGAGTCCAGCTTCATCACCGCGATGGACTTCCTCGTGGACGGTGGCCTGTCCAACGCCTACGTGACACCACTGGAGAGCGACTTTGAGTGACCCTGAGACCCCCGGCGGGGCGCCGCGCCCCGTCATCGGCATCAGCACGTACCGGCAGACGGCGAACTGGGGCGACTGGCGCCACATCCCCGCCGACCTGCTGCCGGCGGACTACGCGAACTCCGTCGAGAAGGCAGGCGGGGTGCCGGTGCTGCTGCCTCCGCTGGCCTCGGAGGAGGCCGCGCGCATCGCACTGAGCCGCGTGGACGGCCTGCTGATCGCCGGAGGCGCCGACATCAACCCGGCCCGCTACGGGCAGGAGCCCGACCCGCACGTGACCTTCTGGCAGGACGACCGCGACGCGTGGGAGATGTGGCTGCTCGCCGAAGCCGACCACCAGCGGCTCCCGACGCTCGGCATCTGCCGCGGGATGCAGATGATGGCCGTCGCCGCGGGTGGATCGCTCGTGCAGCACCTGCCGGACGTCGTCGGGCACAGCGGCCACGGCGGGACGGAGGCCGGGTACAGCAGCACCGATGTCACGGTCGACGAGAGTGGCCGACTCGCGGGTCTCGTGGCCGAGCACCTCACCGTCCCCAGTCACCACCATCAGGCCGTCGATGAGCATCCGGGATTCCGCGTCACCGCTCAGGACGCCGACGGCGTCACGCAGGCCATCGAGGCCGACGGCGACCGCTTCTCCGTCGGCGTGCAGTGGCATCCGGAGACGGCCGACGACCTCGGCGTGTTCCAGGGGCTGGTGGCCGCAGCACGGGAGCGCGCCGCGCGCCGGGGCTGACCCGGCCCGCCCTCCCGCTAGACTCGAGCAGGCGGCGAACGAGCAGGAGAACCGGTGGCGGAGAAGGCGACGAAGTCCAAGTCGAAGTCGACGAAGGGTGACGACACTCCCATCGGCGCGACGGGGCGCCCGTACCACGGGTTCGACGTCCCCGCGCCGCTGGATTCGCACGGCCCCGCGCGCATCATCGCGCTGTGCAACCAGAAGGGCGGCGTCGGCAAGACGACCACGTCCATCAACCTGGCCGCGGCGCTGGCCGAGTACGGCCGCAAGGTGCTGGCCGTCGACTTCGACCCGCAGGGCGCGCTGTCTGCCGGCCTGGGCATCCTGGTGCACGACGTGCCCACGGTCTACGACCTGCTGCTGGACACCAAGCGCGACCCGCGGGATGCCATCGTCCACTCGTCCACGCCGAACCTCGACGTGCTGCCGGCCAACATCGACCTGTCCGCCGCTGAGGTCCACCTGGTCAACGAGGTCGCCCGCGAGACCATCCTCTCCCGCGTGCTGCGGCACGTCGCAGGGGACTACGACGTCATCCTCATCGACTGCCAGCCCTCGCTGGGCCTGCTGACGGTCAACGCGCTGACCGCGGCGCACGGCGTGCTGGTGCCGCTGGAGTGCGAGTTCTTCGCGCTGCGCGGTGTGGCGCTGCTGATCGAGACCATCGACAAGGTGCGCGACCGCCTGAATCCGTCGATCCAGCTCGACGGGCTGCTGGCCACCATGTACGACCCGCGCACGCTGCACTCCCGTGAGGTGCTGGAGCGCGTGGTGGAGGCGTTCGGCGACGACGTGCTGGAGACCGTGATCGGCCGCACCGTGAAGTTCCCCGACGCCTCGGTGTCCGGGGTGCCGATCACCGAGTTCGCGCCGGAGCACGCAGCCGCCCAGGCATACCTGCGACTGGCGCGGGAGCTTGTGTCCCGTGGCGCCGTCGCCTGAGTTCGACGTCCCGGCGACCCGAGACGATCGGGGCCCCGAGCCCGTCGAAGAGGCGGATGCGGGCTTCCGCGTCTCGCTGTCGAACTTCGACGGCCCGTTCGACCTGCTGCTGACCCTCATCTCCAAGCACGAGATGGACATCACCGAGGTGTCGCTGAGCAGGGTCACCGATGAGTTCATCTCGTACCTGCGCGACCTCGACGGCGATGCCGAGCTGGACCAGGCATCCGAGTTCCTCGTCGTCGCGGCCACGCTGCTGGACATGAAGGTGGCGAGCCTGCTTCCGCAGGGTGAGCTGGTGGATGCCGAATCCGTGGCGCTCCTGGAGGCACGGGACCTGCTGTTCGCCCGGCTGCTGCAGTACCGCGCGTTCAAGGAGGTGTCCGCGTGGTTCGCGCGCTGCCTGCAGCGGGAGGACCGGCGCCACGTGCGCGCCGCGCCGCTGGACGAGAAGCACCGACGTCGTACTCCCGAGCTGGTGTGGACCCTCTCGGCGGACGACTTCGCTGCGCTCGCCGTGCTGGCGTTCACGCCGAAAGAGCTCCCCACCGTGGGCCTCGACCACCTGCACGCCCCGCTGGTGAGCATCCGGGAGCAGGCGGCGGTGGTCGTGACCCTGCTGCGCTCGACGGAGTCGCTGACGTTCCGGGAGCTGGTGAGCGGCGTGGCCGAGCCGGGCATCGTCGTGGCGCGCTTCATCTCGGTGCTGGAGCTGTACAGGCATGCGGCGCTGTCGTTCGAGCAGCTGGAGCCGCTGGGCGAGCTGACCCTGCGGTGGTCCGCGGAGAACTGGTCCGATGAGCAACTGGCCACGTTGGGAGCCGACTATGACCATTGACAATGGATCCGGCTGGGTCCCTGAGCCCGTCGAAGGGTCCGTGATCGAGACGCCCCTGTCGGAGCGGGTCGAGGCGATCCTGCTGATCATCGACGAGCCCATCGCGCTGGTGGCGCTGGCCGCCGCCGTGCATGCGCCGGTGCCTGCCGTGCGGCAGACGCTGGAGACACTGGTCGAGGAGTACGACGGGCGCGGCCACGGAGCGCGTCGCGGCTTCGAGCTGCGCGAGGTCGGCGGAGGCTGGCGACTGTACGTGCGCGAGGATCACGATGACCTCGTCGCCGACTTCATCGGCGGACAGGCACCCGCGCGGCTGTCCCAGGCGGCGCTCGAGACGCTGGCCGTGATCGCCTACAAGCAGCCGGTCACGCGCGGACAGGTCGCGTCCATCCGAGCCGTGAACGTGGACTCCGTGGTCCGCACGCTGCTCGCGCGCGGACTGATCACCGAGCTGTTCGCCGACTCGGAGACCGGCGCCATCAACTACGGCACCAGCGACCAGCTGCTGGCGCACCTGGGGATCAACTCGATCGATGAGCTGCCACCCATCTCGCCACTGCTGGATGACGGCGCAGACGGATTCGAAGAGGGAGTACTGAGATGAGGAGTTCGCGGCGTGAAGGTGCCGGGGCGGGAGTCCGGGCCGACGGATTCGAAGAGGGAGTGGTCCGATGACGGATGCCGAGGGCGTGCGCCTGCAGAAGGCGCTGGCGAATGCCGGTGTCGCGTCCAGGCGCGTGGTGGAGCAGTACATCGTCGATGGCCGCATCCGCGTCAACGGGCGCACCGTCACCGAGCTCGGCACCCGCATCGATCCCGAGACCGACCTGATCGACGTGGACGGCACGGCCGTGCAGCTGGACGTGTCCAAGCGCTACGTCATGCTCAACAAGCCCACCGGGATCTACAGCACCATGCATGATGAGAAGGACAGACCCGACCTGCGCCGGTTCACGCGGGAGTGGCCGGAGCGGCTGTACAACGTGGGGCGTCTGGATGCCGAGACCAGCGGACTGCTGATCCTCACCAACGACGGGGACCTCGCGCACGTGCTCGCGCATCCGTCGTTCGGCGTGACCAAGGTGTACATCGCCAAGGTGGAGGGCGCGGTCACCGCGCAGACCATCGCGAAGCTCACCCGGGGCTTCGACCTGGAGGACGGTCCCATCAAGGCCGACAAGGCGCGGCTGCTGGACCAGTCGCGCGGGTCGAGCCTGGTGGAGCTCACGCTGCACTCCGGTCGCAACCGGATCGTGCGGCGCATGATGGCCGCCGTCGGGCATCCCGTCACGGAGCTCGTGCGGCGGCGGTTCGGTCCACTGCACCTGGGAACCCTCCCGGTCGGGCGCACCCGCGAACTGACTATGATCGAACGCGGCGCGCTGCTGACCCTCTCGCGCCAGGACACACCTGCGGCCGCGGGAGACGACGAGCAGGAGACCGAGTGAGCGATTCCACGAACGCCCGCGCATCGCGCGTGTCAGGCACCGTGCGCATCGTCGGGGCGGGTCTGCTGGGCTCCAGCATCGGGCACGCCCTGCGCGGTCACGGCGTCGACGTCGTGCTGGCCGATGCATCGCCGTCGCAATTGCGCCTGGCCATCGACTACGGCGCCGGCCGCTCAGCGCGCGATGACGACCAGCCGGGCCTGATCGTGGTGGCTGTGCCGCCGGACGTCACGGCCGACGTCATCCAGGCGGAGCTGCAGGCGCACCCGGATGCCGTCGTCACCGACGTCGCCAGCGTGAAGCTCGAACCGTACCTGGAGCTGCGTCGTCGCGGCGTGGACCTGACCCGCTACATCGGCTCGCATCCGCTGGCCGGTCGCGAGCGCGGCGGGGCGATCTCCGCCCGCGCCGACCTGTTCGTCGGGCGTCCCTGGGTGGTGTGCCGCGACGAGGAGACCCGCGCCGCCGACCTCTCGCTGGTGGAGGGGCTGGCGCTCGAGGTCGGCGCGATGCCGCTGGAGATGACGCCCGAGGAGCACGACCGCTCCGTGGCGCTGACCTCGCACGTGCCGCAGGTGGTGGCGAGCCTGCTGGCCGCCCGTCTCGGCGCGGCCGAGGAGGGCTCGTTGCGCCTGGCCGGACAGGGAGTGCGCGACACGACCCGCATCGCGGCATCCGCTCCCGAGCTGTGGGTGCAGATCCTCAGCGCCAACGCCGAGCCCGTCGTCGAGGTGCTCGACGCGCTGGCGGCCGATCTGCGCGACGTCTCCGATGCACTGCGGTCGCCGGATGCGCCCGGCGCCCGGCGTGCAGTCGCCGACGCCATCCGCGCCGGAAACGAGGGCGTGGAGAGGCTGCCGGGCAAGCACGGCCAGAACCGCCGCTTCGAGCAGCTCATCGTCATGGTCGACGACACCCCGGGGCAGCTGGGGCGCCTGTTCGGCGAGCTCGGCGAGCTGGGTGTGAACGTCGAGGACCTGCGCCTGGAGCACTCTCCCGGCGCGGAGTTCGGCCTGGCCGATATCAGCGTGGCGCCGGCCGCGCTGCGCGGCGCCATCGAGGGCCTGGAAGCACGCGGCTGGCGGATTGCGGGGAACACCAATGACTGACGCCGAGAAGTTCATCGCGATCGACGGCCCGGCCGGGTCCGGCAAGTCCAGTGTCTCCAAGGAGGTCGCGCGCAGGCTCGCATACGGCTACCTCGACACCGGCGCGGCGTATCGCGCGCTGGCGTGGTTCGTGCTGGAGCGCGGCGGAGACACGGCGGATGCCGACGCAGTCCGCTCCGCGGCATCCGATCTCCGCCTGAGTCAGCGACTCGACCCCGACGACCGGCGCGTGCTGGTCGGTGAGGTCGACGTGACCGACGCGATCCGCGACCCGCGCGTCTCCGCCGCGGTGAGCGGCGTGGCGCGCGTGCCCGAGGTGCGCGTGCAGGTCAATGAGATCTTCCGGCGGATGGTGGCGGATGCCGACTATCCCGCCGTGGTCGTCGAGGGCCGTGACATCACGACCGTCGTCGCCCCGGATGCGCCGGTGCGCATCCTGCTGACCGCGGCCCCCGAGGTGCGGGCCGCGCGCCGCGCGGGCGAACTCGCCGGTGCCGATCAGGCATCCGTCGCCGAGGCCATGCGCAGGCGCGACGCCTCCGACAGCAGCGTGGTCGACTTCCTCAACGCCGCACCGGGAGTGGACGTCGTCGACTCCACCCACCTTGATTTCCCCCAGACCGTCGACGCCGTGCTCGCCGTGATCGAGCGCGGACGCGATGCCGACAAGGAGCCCAACCATGGCTGATGAAGAGTACGAGGGCGGTTCCGACCAGCTCGCCGAGAAGATGGCGGAGCTGGATGAGGAGCTCGCCGACCAGCGCGCTGATCTCATGCGCGCGTCTCTGGCCGACTACGATCTGGACGAGGAGGACGCCAGTCTGCTGGCCGGCGTCGGCCACGGCGAGGAAGGCATCGAATACCTGCCGGCGCTGCCGGTGGTCGCGATCGTCGGTCGGCCGAACGTGGGCAAGTCCGCGCTGGTGAACCGCATCCTCGGCCGTCGCGAGGCCGTGGTGGAGGACACCCCCGGTGTCACCCGCGACCGCGTGAGTTACAAGGCCGAGTGGCAGGAGCGCCGCTTCACGCTGGTGGACACCGGCGGGTGGGAGCCGGATGCCAAGGGCATCGACCGCTCCGTGGCCGCGCAGGCCGAGGTCGCCATCGATCTGGCCGACATGGTGCTGTTCGTCGTGGATGCGAAGGTCGGGGCGACGTCGACCGACGAGCACGTCGTGAGGCTGCTGCGCAAGAGTCGCAAGCCGGTCTTCCTCGTCGCCAACAAGATCGACGACGCGCGCCAGGAGCCCGAGGCCGCGGCGCTGTGGAACCTCGGCCTCGGCGAGCCGTACCCCGTCTCGGCCATCCACGGTCGCGGGGTCGCTGACCTGCTGGACCTGGTCATCAAGAAGCTGCCCGAGGTGTCAGCGGTGGCGAAGGCCGAGATCGGCGGGCCGCGTCGCGTCGCGATCCTGGGCCGTCCGAACGTGGGCAAGTCCTCGCTGCTGAACAAGGCCGCGGGGGAGGAGCGCGTGGTCGTCAACGACCTCGCCGGCACCACCCGCGATCCCGTGGACGAGGTCGTCGAGATCGGCGGCAAGATGTGGCGGCTGGTCGACACCGCCGGCATCCGTCGTCGCGTGCACCTGTCGCAGGGTGCCGACTTCTACGCCTCGCTGCGCACGTCCGCCGCGCTGGAGAAGGCCGAGGTCGCGATCGTCGTGCTGGATGTCAGCCAGCCGATCAGCGTGCAGGACTTGAACATCATCGACATGGTGCTGGAGTCCGGGCGCGCCCTGGTGCTCGCATTCAACAAGTGGGACCGCCTGTCCGACGACGACATGGAGAACACCGATCGACGCCGGTATCTGGAGCGCGAGATCGAGCAGGACCTGGCGCATGTGGCGTGGGCGCCGCGGGTGAACATCTCGGCGAAGACCGGATGGCACTTCGACAAGCTCGTGCCGGCGCTGGAGCGCGCGCTGGAGAACTGGGATCGCCGCATCGCGACCGGCAAGTTCAACGCGTTCCTCACCGAACTCGTGGCCGAGCACCCGCACCCGCTGCGCGGCGGCAAGCAGCCCCGCGTGCTGTTCGGCACGCAGGCGTCCACGCGGCCGCCGACATTCGTGCTGTTCACGACAGGGTTCCTCGACCCCGGGTACCGCCGGTACATCACGCGCAGGCTGCGCGAGCTGTACTCGTTCGAGGGCACGCCCATCGTCATCAACATGCGCGTGCGCGAGCGCCGGCGTCGGTAGCGCCCCTCCCGGACAGGGGCTGACACTCTTCGACTTGATCGCCGCTCGTCGGCGACGCTGTGAAAAGCTGGAAGGGTGTCGATCATCCCTGCCGTGCCCGGTGAACCGCGTCGTCCGCAGGGGCCGCGCGATCCGGGAGATGCCTGGGTGGTGGCGGAGACGGGCGAGAAGTACTGGGGCCGGTTCGGCGCCGCAGGACTGCTGGCATTTGACGCGGAGCGCGGCGTGCTGCTGCAGCATCGGGTCGGCTGGAGCCACTACGGCGGCACATGGGGCATTCCAGGTGGGGCGCTGCACGAGGGGGAGTCGCCGTTGCGCGGCGCGCTGCGCGAGGCGCAGGAGGAGGCCGGAATTCCTGACGGCGCCGTACGCGCGCGGTTCGCGAGCGTGCTGGATCTTTCGATCTGGTCGTACACGACGGTGATCGCCGACGTGCTCGAGCCGTTCGAGCCGGTCATCAGCGATCCCGAGAGCCTGGCGCTGGAGTGGGTGCCCGTGGAAGAGGTGGATCAGTGTCCGCTGCATCCGGGGTTCGGCGCGGCCTGGCCGTCGCTGCGTGCGCTGCTGCCGGTGCGTCCGGCTGTGGTCGTGGATGCTGCCAACGTCGTGGGTTCGGTGCCGGACGGCTGGTGGAAGGATCGCGCCGGTGCGGCTTCGCGGCTGCGGGACCGTGTGTCGTCATGGGCCGCTGGCGGCGTCGCTGCTGCTGCGCTGGGCCTGGGCGCGGATCGCTGGTATCCGGGAGTGTCGCTGGTCGTGGAGGGTGCGGCGCGGGCGATCACGGATGCGGCCGGTCGTGGTGGGTCGGCGTCGGATGCCCGGGAGGACGGGCGCGTGGAGGTCGTGCGCGCCGCCGGAGCGGGCGATGATGCGATCGTCGATGAGGCGCGCAGGCTTCTGGACGGTGGGCTGTCCGTCGTCGCCGTCAGCAGTGATCGCGGGCTGCGGGCACGCCTGGAGGAGATCGGCGCGCGCGTCGAGTCCGCAGGGTGGCTGCTGGGGCAGTTGGGCTGAGGGCCCGCTCCAGGGCCATCATCGGAGAAGTCGCACCCGCCCTTCGGCGGAGATGCTTTGGCGGAGATGCTTTGCCGCTTGCCGCTTGCCGGGCTGAGCTCCGCGTATACGCGGGGGTCGGTCACGGTGCCTGCTACGGCACCTGATCGCGGCGCTGGTCACGTCCATACTCGCGGTGCCGGTTCATGGTGCCTGCTCACGGCGCCGGTTCACGGCGGCTGCTCACTGGGTCCCTGAGCTTGTCGAAGGGACGGGCCCTGTCATCGTGAGTTCGGGTGACCGGTTTCGCCAGCTGGGTCAGAAGGGTGTTCCGGCTTGTTGGGCGGTGAGGGGTGTGTCGGGCCAGGTGATCGACGTGCGGAGGATGTCGGTGGGGATGAACATGACGCGGGGCTGCTCGTGGTCGGGGTAGGTGTGGCCGGTGGGGCTGGTCCATTGCACGGCCCGGTCGGGGGTCTGCCGGGCGGTCCAGCGGGAGGTGTCGGGCACGGTGGGGTGTTTGAGGTCGTGGTGGGTCTTGCAGAAGTATGCGAGGTTCTCGATGCTGGTTTCGCCGCCTTGGGCCCAGTCTCGGTTGTGGTCGTGTTCGCACCGGTGCACGGGGCGGCGGCAGCCGGGGAACCGGCAGTGCTGGTCGCGGGCTTTCAGGTACCTGACCATGCCCTCGGTGGGCGTGTAGGTGTCGGTGCGGGTGAGGAACCCTTTGGGGTCCAGGAACAGCCGCGTCCAGCCCTTCGTGCTCCCGGCGAGGGCACGGGCGACGCCGGCACGGATCGGGCCGTGCCCGTCGAGTTCGGCGGGCCGGTCGTCGGCGCCGAGGAGGGTGGTCGCAGCGACGGTGACCTGAATGGTGGGGCGGATGCCGACCAGTCCGGTCCCGTGCGCGTCGGAGGGGCTGGAGGTCAGGAGCAGGTCGGAGAGCAGGTCCGCGCGGATCTGGTCGAAGGTGCGGGTCTCGTCGGGCAGGTGGATGATGCACGGACTGAGCGGGTCGATCTGCGGGTCCGTCCAATACGTCAGATCCACTTCCCGCGGAGGACCGGGCGGTTCCGGTTCGGTGTCGTCGTCGATCCAGAACCCGTCCGCATCCAGATGACGGGCGATCAACTCCCGATATTGAGCCTCGACGCTCGCCTCAGCCTCAGTGGTAGCGGTGGCCGCAGCGGCGCTCATGTTTGCGTCGCTGTTGGTGCCGGAGTTCGCGTCGTCGAGATCGGCGCTCGCGTTCGCGCTGGCGTCACTGGCGGAAGCGGTGTCGGTGGTGCTGGTGCCGTCTGCGTCTGCGGGCTCGTCGCGCATCGAAGTCTGCCCGCCCAGCGTCTTCCCGTCCGCGGCCTCTGCAGCGTCCGCGCCGACCGGGGCAGCGGTCTGCGTGGCCGCGGTCTGCGCTGCGTGGCGTGCGGCGGCATCGCGCATGATGCGCTCATACAGGGCCTGCTCGGCGCGGTCGGCGGCGTCCCACTCGGCTTCCCACGCCTCCCATTCCGCCCCCGAGGGTTCCGAGGGTGGGGTGTCGCGGTCTTCGGGATGCCCGGCCAGGTGCTGGGCCATCCGGGTCAGCCGGTCATGGATCGCGACTGCCAGGTGCTCGGGGAGAACGGCCTGCAGCAGCGCGAGCCCGTCCCCGACGGACCTGACCGTCACGGACCGCTCTTCGAACGCGTTCTCGTGCTGCCGGGTCACGGTCAGCCCTGCCAGGGCTGCGGCGACCCGCCGGGCGTGGGTCTTCGTGCGCGGGGCGGTGTCGCGTTCGGCGACTTCCAGGCACGCCTGCTCGAACAGTCCCAGCGTGTTCGGGGCGACCTCACCGGTGTCGACAGCCTCGCGCACAGGCTGGGACTCCCGCAGAATCTCCCGCACATGCGAGCCTGTGACTCGCCCATCACGGAACGCGGCGTGCACGGCGGGGAACTGTGCCATCATCCGCGCATCCGTGAACGCGAACACCATCGACCCCTGCGAGACGTGTCCGGCGGCCGCGTACTCCGCGATCATCGACTTCTCGATCGACTGCGAGTGTCCGGGCTCCACCCGGGTTTCCTCTTCGAACAGCACCCACCGTTCCGCCAGCAGACCAGTAGCCTCGGCCTGCAACCGGGCGATCTCACGCTGCTTCGACACCCACGCATCCAGCAGCGCCACACGCTGCTGAAGGAGAGCCTCGACGTCGGGAACCATGCCTCCAGTGTAGTACACATGTTCGAATATGGGAAGAGAATCGGAAGACTGATTTCTGTACGTGAACGGGCCATCTTCCTGTCCCCGGCCACGCAGTGGGACTCGCCGACGTCGTCTCGCACCGCTCGCTTCATGACCCGTCGCCTCGCCCTGAGCCGGCCAGATCCCGACCCTTCGACAAGCTCAGGGACCCAGTTGCTGAAGCAGCGGATTCGACGTCAGCACCACGCTGACTCGCGCTCAGTCGTCCTGGTCTCGCCCGCGCAGCCTGTCGATCTCGCGCCGCTCGCGCTTGGTCGGGCGGCCGGCGCCGCGGTCGCGAACGGCCAGCATGGCGACGGGGTCGCGTGGGGGAGTCCGATCGTCGTATGCCGTGGCGGCGACAGGAGCTCCGACGCGCTTGACCAGGGTCTGCCGCACGATGAGGATCCGGTCGAAACCGGCGATGCGCACTCGCACCTCGTCACCAGGCTTGACGGTCTGCGCAGCCTTCGTGCGCTCCCTGTTGACGCGAACATGCCCCGCACGGCATGCGGTCGTCGCAGCGGAGCGGGTCTTGTAGATCCTGATCGCCCACAGCCAGGCATCCACGCGTGCCGGCTTCACGGCATCCGTCATCGCGACTCCCTCCTGTGGGGCGTGCGCAGCACGCCCCACACGATCAACCCCTGGCCGATCGTGTACGTGATCATGACCGCAGGCCCCAACCATCCCGGGAGGCCGTCGGGCAGGAAGAGCCGGAATGCCAGGATCGAATCACTGGCGAGGAAGAACCCGCCGCCGATCGCGACGATCGGATGGCATCGGGCCGACATCGCCGCCGTGCCGGCCAGCACGATCCCGTAGACGGCCACGGCGAGGAGCAGTCCGCCGGTGTGCGGGCCCACGATGCTCAGCATCCCGACCCACCACGCGACATACACGAGCGTCCACCACGGCAGCCGTCGGATGCGCGCGAAGCGCGCGAACAGCACGATGTATGCGATGTGCGCGAGGCCGAAGAAGCCCAGCATCAGCGGCAGTTCCGGCAGACCGGGGAAGAACGCGCCTGCACCATCACCGAGCCAGGAGAGCAGTAGTGCGCCCAGCAATAGTCCGAGGACGGCTCGCGGGAGCAGCCGCGGCGCCGCGATCAGCACCGGCAGGGCCAGCAGCGGCATGAGCCACAGTTTGGTCGGCGGTGCGAGCGGGCTGTCCAGTGCGATCGCCGACACGTGGATGATTGCCAGGACGACATAGGGAGCCCAGACGGCGATGTCGAGAGGCCGGATGCTGCCAGGCATCCGCTGCTCGTGGTCCGCTGCGCGCGCGACGGGAGTGCTCACGACTCGACGGACACGGCGGTGACGGCGTTGTCCGGTCCGAGGTGCGCCGCGGGCCAGTACCCGTCGGGGAAGTGCGTGCCGCAGGTGTCGACGAAGTGCAGCACGATCTCCCCGTCGGCCGAGGCCTCGATGGCTTCGAGGCGGAGGTCTGCGGCGCCCTCGTCGAGTTCGTACTGTTCCGGCTCGACCTCGCTGAAGTGCGCGATCACGGCATCCGACGCGGCACGGCGGACGCCTGCGAGGTCGGCCACCGCCGTCTTCAGCCTCGGCAGTCGTGCGCGGACATCGTCGGCTTCGGGCCCGTCGACCATCAACTCGATCTGCGCGTCGCCGTCGTCGATGCGCCCCGCGTACCAGTCATGAACGGCGACGGTGCCGTCATCGAAGACGCTCTCGGCCTGGGTCAGCGTGCCGAGCTCGGGATCGTCGATGGGCGGATGCTGTGCGCTCATGGCTTCACGCTATCGCGGCGCCGTCGTGCAGCTCGCGCACCACGAGCACGCGCCCGCCGGTGAGGGTCGCTGTCTGCTGGAAACCCTGATCGAGGAAGACCGAGAGCGTGCCGTGGAACAGATCGTTGGAGTGATGCTCGCCCTCGCTCGTGTCGACCGGATACGCCTCGATGAGCCGTGCACCGGAATCGCGTGCATGGTCGATTCCTGCGCGCAGGAGCTGTGCGGTGAGCCCCCTGCCGCGGTATTCGCGCCGCACGACGAAGCAGGTCACGGCCCAGACGCTGTCATCGTCCAGTGCCTCGGCAGTCGCCGCGGCGATGGCCCTGGTGCGCAGGATGCGGGTCTGGACCGTGCGCGGGCCGACGCGGATCCATCCCGCGGCCTCTCCATCGATGTAGGCGACCAGTCCGGGCGGAGGACCTGCTTCGACCTCGTCGTGCAGCATCTCGCGCCGCTGCTCGAAGGTGGTCGCCTGCCAGTCCTTGTTGCTGACGACGGGCCAGATGCACTGGCAGCTGCGCCCGTCTCCGCCTCCGGAGAGCGAGTGCTGCACATCGTCCCATCGCCCGATCGTCGCGCGTTCCGTGGTGATCGTGGTCATGCTGGCACGCTACGCGGCACCTCGGACATCGGCAATGGATCATGCGCGCCACGCCCGGTCCAAGGCGGTTCGCGAGCGCCGTGCGAGTCGGCTAGGATTGTGGAGTTGCCCGCACTTCGGTGCGGATCACAACGGGATGTGGCGCAGCTTGGTAGCGCACTTGACTGGGGGACACATTGTCTTCGACGGTCGAGAACAGCCTAGAAAACTCAACAACGGGATGTGGCGCAGCTTGGTAGCGCACCTGACTGGGGGTCAGGGGGTCGCAGGTTCAAATCCTGTCATCCCGACAGAAAAAGCCTGATGGAACGGCATTTCCGAGTGCCCGATTTCCACTAGTGTACGTCGGACGAAGATCGATTCTGTGGTCCCGATTTGTGCTTCCTATGTTAAGGGACGTCGGACCTCACGGAACTCGCGTGGTCCCAACATGTTCCCAAATCCCTGACCCCTACGAATCAAAGTCAAGTGGTGTAAGAGCTCGCTCCGCTTCATCCGAGATGCTGGTTCGTCCGTTCCGCGGCGAGCGTGAGCTCGGTGGTGTCGGTGTGCAAGTAGCCCTTGGTCGTCTCGATCGAGGCGTGTCCGAGGATGTCACGGACGATGTGAAGAGGGACGCCGGCATTTGCGAACCATGTGGCCCCGGCATGTCTGAGGTCATGTCGTCGCAGACCGGGGTGGCCGAGTCCTTGTACCAGGTTGTTCCAGTCGGTGGCTCGCGAGAGCTTTCCGGTGGTGAGGACCCCGCCGCGGGGGCCTCGGAGCAGGGCTGATCATGTTCGCGGTCCTCAGTAATGCGTCTGAGCACGGGCTCCAACGGCTTGAGGATCGGTACCCTGCGTGCGTGCCTGCTCTTGGTGGGCTTGAGGCATAGCCCGTTCGACCCGGGGAAGTGCTGTCGTGCGATGGTGACGAGGCGGTTGTCCCAATCAATGTCGCTGACGACCAGACCGGCGACCTCGGACACCCGCGCCGCGAGAAGAGCGGAGAGGAGGACAAAGTCTCCATAAGCCACGTGAACACGACGGCACGCGTCCGCGAGGCTTTGCACCTCGCCGAGAGTCGGGATCTTGCGCGCGAGATCGGCTGTCGACGACGGTGTCCGTCGTCTTGCGCGTGTTCGCGCGGGGTTCGCGGCAATGATCTCGTCTCGCAGGGCTTCGTCGAGCACCCGTGTGAGGGCTGACACCGTGTTCTTCAGTGTCGACGGCGAGCAGTCGCCTTCCCACCGGTCGATCGTTCTGTCGATGACGGCAGTGCTGATCGATCGCACGGCCAGGTGTCCCAGGGCAGGAAGTACGCGGACCCTGATGCTGGCGCGATATCCGTTCGCCGTCGACGACGGATCGAGTCCTCGAAGATACCGATCCCCGATCTCGGCGATGTAGTCGGCGAGCGAGATCAGCGGGTCGCCCGCGATGCGCGTTCGTGACTGGAGCTGTTCCAGGAACGTCCTGGCTTCTCCCTCGCGATCGAACGTTGCCGAGTAGCTTCGCCGCTCGCGTGAAACGGGATCGCTCCACCTGGCGCGGGCGCGGAATCGGCCGTGGCGATTCGCGATGTCTTGCGTGAGGTGTACTCCGATGGGCGGGACGTGACGGTGCTTTGTGTTCATTCACTCGAAGCTGGCAGAGCGCACCGGGTAGTGATCGTGATGTCGGATGCCTGGCGGGTGCTACGGGCTCGGCAAACTAATCGATGCCGGCGATCACGTCGCCTCGGCGTCGCCCCACCGGGACCAATGTCCGAGCCCATGGCTAACGTGAGAACGTAGCAATTTAGTGGAGGCCGGTTTGCATGGGTGAGATTCTGATTGCGGTATCACGGCTCGGTGAGAATGACTCACGCGAAGCGCAGAACGCTCGTGCGGTGAAGTGGCTTCTCGCGCAGCCGGGCGGATCAGTGGTGATCGTGACGCCGCGGCGTGCCGTGGAAAGCGCAAGCCTCAAGCGGCTGATCGCCCAACCGAACGTGCGTCACCACGCCTGGCGCGGATTTCATGGCGGGCACTTCGACGGGCAGCGAGTGCTCTACGCTTGGCCCGATCGCCAGCATCTGAACGACCTGTGGAACGCTGACGCCGACGCCATCGTGGTCATCGAATGGGGCGTCGAGGAGACTGCCGAGTGGATCGAGGACGTGAATCCGATCCAGCTGTTCCCGGGCGAGACGATCGACCCATCGCCGCGTGCGGAGATCACGCTCGAGCCGTTGCCGAATGGCGTGGACGAGATCCTCGAGTACATCGCCGGCATGGCTGCCGGATACTCGTCGGGCCTGAAGTGGAACGAGGAGGACAAACTCAAGGCCGACATGATGAACCGTCCCGAACGCTGGGCCTCGATTACCGTCGACCAGGTACGAGCGAAGTGCCGGGCACTCGGAATGCGCGGAGACGACGTCGACACCATCGCGGGCTTCCTGCAGCGCCGGAAGGAGGGTCGACGATTCAACCTGCGATCTTCTTATCGCACGTTCCAGTTCAACTGAATCGAATGGGGCGACCACCTTGGTCCGTCGCGATGCTATTCATCGAACGAGTCGTCAGCCAACCATCCTTGGTCGAGGTCGTTGTAGATGTCGACTGCGGCCAGGGTTCGACCGAGCCGGGGAGGACTCTTGGAGACGAACGCGTCGGGGTGGTGATAGATCCGTTCTCGCCCGCCGGGTGCGGTTGAAAGACAGAACACGCTCGTCCCCACGTGCGGGATGGACCGATCGGATCTGACCTCGACATCGAAGGTTGGGTCGAAGCCGCTAAAGTTTCCGGGGCGCCTCGCGCTGTCGAGATGTGATGCGGTCAGGGAGATTCGCGCCGTCAGTCGTGTTCCTCGGCGGGGAGCGCCGTCGCACGGGTGCGCTCGTGTGGTGTCTGGCCGCTGTCGATCCACATCTGCATGGGGACGTTGCCGGCTGCACTGCGGACCCGGCTCCAGGAGAGTTCATAGCCGATCATGCCTAGCCTGACGCTGACGGCCTTCACAGCGAGCAGTGCGCTGTCGACGTCGTCGAGAAGCCCGCTAGTGAACAGCGGGTGTGCTGCACCTTCGGCTTCGAGGTCATGCAGGAGGCGCAGCGCAGTCGCACTCTGATAACGGTCATCGCCACGGAGATCGACGGTAAGAATGTGCGGTCTGCCGACGGACGCGAGGCGGCAGATGCTACCGAGGACGCGATCCCGATCCTGCCAGGCCGCTGTGCGAGCGGTTTGCGCTACCGACGTGTCCGCGCCGGGTCGGCGCCCGGCATCCTCGAGCTCCTTGTTCGCCGCCTGATAGCTCTTGTCCTTCTCCGCATACTCGGTCTGCAGAGCGGTGAAGCGCGGTGCATGACAGGTCGCCCAGGCTAGCCGCAGCACTTCGAACCGCTGCCAAGCTTCCTCGAGCGGTTCGGCACCGAGGGAGAGAGCATCTGCCAGAAGCGGCGCGACTACCTCGAACAATCGGGTGTGTATGTGTCTCGCCCCCTCGTAGCCGGCTTCGGCGTCGATGCTCGCGGCCAGCGACTCAAGTTCACCGTTGTAACGGTGTGGATGCTTGAGTGCGAACAACCGTCCCAGCAGGTCAAATCGTTGCGCGGCTACTGCGGCGACACCGGCGGCGTAGAAAAGGATGGCGCCGGATACCACCCGCAGCGACAGGAGCTTGACGAGGCCGGACCCGTCTACAGAGGTAGTGAAACGAGGAAGCTCATCGATCCACCATCTGTCGGTGTCATGGTCGCCCCAGTACGTGAGTGCCATCACCAGCGCGGCGGGTAGTCGGGTTGCTTCTTCGACCCGGGCGAGCATCTCTTCGTAGTCACCGTCTTTGTGGTGATCGGCGAGGTGAAATTCCGGCAGTCGGTGCAGAGTGTCAAGTTCTCGACGGAGCCGGTCGTGCAGGCCGATCGCGACGGTCTGTCCGGCGAGCTCACGCTTTGCGGTCTCTACGGCCACCGGGATGGCTAAGGGATGACGGGCACGTCGGCTGGCCAAGGCTGCGACGCCGTCGGCGAGGCGCCCGAAACCGGTATCCGCATCTTGGGCGACATGAATACCCTTCTTGAGCGTTCGCAGAACGGTCGCTTCCTCCGACGGCGCAGCGGGCTCAAACCAGGTCAGAGTGAACCTGTTCGGGTAATGGGCCGCGATCGCGTCGCGCAGCGCAGGATCGTACTTGGAGGACCAACCGGCGATGATTAGGCCGTAGTCCTCCAGAATGCGCTGGAGGAGTCGAGAAGTGCTGGGCTCGTAGGCCGCGAGTTCAGTGACGGTGTTGAGCATCGTCGTGGGGTTCAGGTAGTCGCCGTGGAGGTGGACCACGCAGCAGTCGAGCGTGTGTAGCGGCGCCATCCCGTCAATGTCGGCAGGGCTGGCCACGATGGTCGGTTCGACGCCCTCATTCCGTAACGCCTGTTCGATGAGGTGATCGAAGTTCAACGTGACGATGACCTTGACCGTCCCGGATCGGACGAGTCTCGCGATCGCGAGGTGCGCGGGGGTGGGGGCCTTCCGGTCTGCGTCGATGTCATCGAGGCTCCGCTCAAAGTACCCGCGCAGCAAGCGTTGCCGCTCGATCTGTGTCGGAGCGATGCGTTCGAGGACACCTTCATACGTCGGGTATGCATCGAACCGCTCCTCGTACCAGGCGATGGGGTCAGTAGGAGTTGCGCCAACGAGATCGGCTGTGCGGGTAACGAGGTCCTCGAGCACACCCCACGCGGTCGGGATACCGCTGGGCGCAGAGACACCAGCACCGAGCAGCAGCGCATACGCGCCAGGGTTGGAATGGAGGGAGAACGCGACGGTCAGCAGTTCGCTCTCGTCCGCGGTGAGATCGGCCATACTCATGACCGTATCTGCCAGTGACGACGTCCCAGCAGTAAAAGGCTGTCACGCTGATGTTCGGTCCTGTGACTGATAGTCGCGCGCTGATCCGAGGTGGTCCCAAGACGACGAAGCGGGGACGACCGCTCGATCATCCTTGGTGATGCGGAGTCCGTACTACGACAACACCCGCCACTGATTCCGGCATCTCGGACGAGAGCTGGGCTGTGTCGATCGTGCCTGATTCGATGTCCAGGACGTAGCCGGGCGGTGCATGACGCAGAGGGTCGAGAAGATGTGGGAAGTACTCGACACCGCCGTGCATGGTGTCCTCCGGGAGTTCGCGAAAGATCGGCCCGAGCATGTCGTGCAGGCCTGCTCGTGAGGGCGATGCGCTTGCAGTAGCCGCGGAGAACTGTCCGAAGCGGGCTTGGAGGACGCGATCGATCATCGCTCGGGTGACAGCTCCTGTACCGTCCTGCCGTGTGGTGAGGAAATGCGAGAGCTCCGGTGAGAGTTTCTCCTCGACCACCGGGATGAGCGGCGGCTTTCCCGCCGGCGTCCAGAGGTCTTCGAGTGCCACCGAGGATTCATATGTCGAGCTGGCGTCATCCATACCGATGTCGGTTGCGAGGAGAGCGGGTGCGAGGGAGACGGCGCGTTTGACGCAGGAGAGACATCTACCGGTCTGGTGGAGGCTCGAGCATCGCTCGCGGCGCCGGTAGTCGGGTGTTCCGAGATAGAGCGCGTAGACCGGGAGTAGACCGAGCTTCGCTGCGGCTGAGAAAAGCACGTCGCGCTGGGTATGGGCTGCGCCATGGGCCTTGTACGCGAACCCGAAATGCCACCGGCCGCTCTGATTGATGGTCACGCGTTTGGCTTGTACGAGCATGCCGTAGGCACTGGTTCCATCTACCCACCACCAGATCCAGTCAGCGCCGCTGTGTGATTCGGCGGTCTGCGTGAATGGCGCCACGGTCACAGCGCGTGCGACCTGCGCGATTACGGTCTCGGTGATCGAAGTCTCGGCCCACCGTAGCTGTGCTCCTTCGCATGCGGTCATGTGCTGGATAGCTTTGATGCGGGCTCTCTTGAACGCTTCCTTGACCGGTTCCACATGTCTATTGTCCTTCTCGACGTAGTGCACTCCCGTGATGAAGGTCAGGCGGCGTCTTCTGAACCGCATCGCAGCCCGGTCATTCAGGTAAACCAGCCTTGAAATCATCGGCGAGCTCGTGCGAGTTTCGAAGTGTCTCTGACACCAGCGCCCGGTATCTGGGGCGTCCGGGTATCACCAATCTCGAACACTGTCTGGAAGTGTTGGTGCTTGCGACGGATGCTGCTTAGCGAGCTGAGCGATCTCGTGTGAACATCGGCGCGATGCCGTGTACCCAGCGGGGGACGTCGAGTGCGTCTTGGCCGATGATCTCGATTGGGCTGTTGTTGACGAACCAGTACCACGCTTGGTCTAGCGGTACCCACAGCGGTCGACCGCAGACGTGACCCTTGTGCCACTCAGCGCGGCGCTTGAAAGCGGGCGCGGTAATCGTGAGATCTGCCCAGACCCAGTGAGTGAGGTCCGCGAAGTCGTATGGCAGACCTCGAAACGGGCTCGAATCGTCGACACGCTTCGCACGATGGGTCTTCTCTCCGCGGATGAAGAGAAGCCCGCCGACCTTCTCGCCGGACTCTCGAGCTAGCAGATCATCTTGTGCCGGCAGCTTGTCGTGCGAGCCCGCGGCCAGCCGATTCGTCTCGAATAGGTCGTAGACCGCATCGAGCGCCCAGTTGACCGCCACGGAGACCGCATCGGAGTCGGTCGCGTGTCGGAGGTCGCGGACCAGGCCCGTAGCCCACTCGAGCGAGCGCAGGCGAACGCGGTAGATATCGCCGAGTGGCGTGTCCATGAACTCGACGCTAGCGCCTCTCGGATCGACAGATCGAGTCCTTCGCATCAGGGAACGGAAGATACAGCGGCACTTCACTCACACCCGGTGAGATGATCAGACGAGCGACCTTAGGGAGATGTGTGACGACAGAGTGGCAGTCCGACGGGATTGCGGTGCCTGCCGAGCTTGAACGTGCGCTTGAGACAGACACGCTTGTGCTGTTCTGCGGTGCGGGAATCTCCGCAGCTCCTCCGTCCTCGTTGCCTGGGTTTCAAGGCTTGGTCGACGCGGTGGCCCGCGAGCTTGGCCGCTCGGACCTGCTTCCCGAAGACCCCGATGCCCCTGTTCAGTTCGATGCCGTCATGGGGGAACTCAACGAGCTCCAACACGATGTGCATGCGCGCGTGAGCGCCCGCCTCAGGGGTACGACACAACCGAACTCGTACCACACGGACCTCATTCAGATCTCCCAGAGCCATGCCCGAACTCCGAGGATCGTCACAACCAACTTCGATCTGCTCTTCGAGCACGGTGCTCAAGAGCTTGGCGTATCCCTCCCCGTACACACGGCTCCAGCCTTGCCCCTAGGGAACGACTTCAGCGGCATAGTTCACCTGCACGGAACGATCGACCCTTCAAGCGGCCAACGGATGGTCGTAACGGACACCGATTTCGGGCAGGCCTACATCACAGAGGGCTGGGCTACGCAGTTCCTCACGCGCATGTTCGAGCGATACGTCACGCTCTTCGTCGGCTACAGCGCCGACGACACCGTGATGCGCTACCTCGCACGAGCCTTACCAGCGGACGGAAAGACCCGATTCGCGTTCATGGAGACCGAACAAGCGGACACGATGGCGGTTAGATGGGATCGACTTGGTGCCACACCCATCGCATATCCCTCTCCGCAAGATGCCCGGCATGCCTCTTTAAAGCTCTTCATCGAGAATTGGCGGAAGCGACTCACCGCCACTCCTGCTGAACGATTCGACCGTGTTCAATCGCTACTTTCAGCAGGGCCAGATAACCCAGACGTGCCAGAACATGAACTTCTCTGGTTGATGGGCGACACGGAGCACGCACGGCACTTTAGAAACGACGCGGACGCAGCAGCCTGGATCCCGCGACTGGACGGACTCAGCGTGCTCGACGAACTCTTCGACGCCTCTGCGCCCGATTCCGATCAGAACTACGGGTGGGCGCAATGGGCTGTTGGCTCGTTCCTGGCGGACCACGGAGCTGCGCTACTCGTGGCAGCGGCTCGACATGGCGGGCGATTAGCAAAAACGCTATGGTTCCACGTTTGGTTGCAACTCTATGAGGCCTATCAGCCCATCGAACAGCACAGACAGTGGCTCCTACTGCTCGCTGCCGATCAGTCATCTCGCGACGATGAGCGTTTGTCCGGGCTGCTCCACCAGGTAACCGAGAAGGATCCTCTGGCCGCAGAAGTCTTGCTACATCACATGCTGATCCCGCGGCTGCAGTTCCGTCCCCGCAGAGGCTGGCTTGGTGAACCGGACGCGCTCGACTCCGACATGGTTCTCGCGTGGCGGCAATCGTCGATCCGCGACGCCTGGCCAACATTGCTGCCAAGCCTCACGGATCCTGACCATCTGCTCTCGGTGGTACTCGACCTGATACGAGGAGCTGAGTCGACAGACGCCCTTTTCAGCGGGCGCGAACGTCGTCACACGCTGTCTACTCGTCGCCAGAAAGTGGACGGGGTCGAGGAGCACGGTCGCGACGACCCCTACGTGCTTGTCGTGGATATCGCTCGCGACCTTCTCCGTGAGTTCGTGCGGCGCGAGGGCACCGACAGAGCGCTCCAGCTCCTGAAGAGTTCATCCGAGTTGATCCGTCGTCTCGCAATCGATGCTCTCGCCGAAGCACACAGCGGGGACGCGGACACGATGTTGAGCCTTCTCATTGAACGCGGCCTCATCTTCGACATTCGATACAAACCCGAGGTATTCCGACTGCTGAAGTCGATGTACCGGCACGCGACGCTGGACGCCAAGGTGAAGCTGTTGGCGCACATCGAGCAAACCGATGCACTCGACAACGGAAACGACATTCGGGACTACGAGCGCTACAACGCACTGGTGTGGCTCAGTGCAGATCAGGCGGATGAGGATCCGGTGCACGCAGTGTTGAGCGCGGCAGAGGCGGCACACCCCGACTATGGTCCACGGGAGCACCCCGACCTCGACTTCTGGGTCAGCGTTGGGGCGTTCGAGGAGTCCACCTCCGAAGCCGAAGGACTATTCCGCGGCAAACCGGTCGGCGACGTGGCTGCGGTGCTCGCGGACGATTCAGCGCTAGACGATGCATACGACAACGGACCGATCCTGCGGGAGCTGCGCGATTATCTCGACCACGAGCCTGGTCACGAGTTGGACATGCTGGACGAATTCCTCGCTCAGAATCTATCGTCGGCGGCTGCGTGGACTGTGGTGCTGCAAGGCGCCGTGCGGCCGGGATCCCCATGGCAGGCGGAGCCCCTCCTAGCGCGGCTCAGGCAACTCGCATCAACTATCAACGACATCGCCTACGGAGTCGTATTCTCAATCACGCGACCGTCGAATGAACTCGACAAGCCCCTCGAGAACGCTCTAGAACGATGCCGACTCCTACTGGGCATGTGGCGAAACGTCACCGTCGATGCATCGGAGGAGCCTCCAACCGATCCATCTGAAGCACACTCCACGGCCCGCGGTGCGCTCGCGTATGCATACGTCGAGACCGCGCTGCGGGCGACCCAAGAGGAGGAACACCCCGTAATCGACGCCGAGCTGCTGGCGGGCTTCGATGAACTCTTCGTGGCACAGGACATTGAGCCCGCCGATCCCAGCCCGATGATGCTGGCCCGGTACGCCGGACATATTGTCGATATGGCTGAGGAATGGTCTGATCGCAATCTGCAACCATTCCTGGCCTCGATCGACGATTCTCCTCGTTCGCGAAGCCTCTGGGCCGGAGTTCTAACAGCCAACTACTTCACCCGCTCCCTGATGACGCGCACGCGAGAGGCGCTTCGGATCGGATGGCCGGAGATCGCCCGCTCGCTCCCGGGCTCCGTAGAAGCTTTCATCAAGGTCCACGCGGCGCAGTTCGCGTTCTACACGCCGGCAGGCGAGCACACCTGGGCCGACCCGTTCATCGCTTCTGCACCCGTGACCACCCGTGCGCGCTGGATTCGATCAGTCGCCAGGCATCTTGACGGCAACGATCCATCGTTCCAAGACCTGCTCTTCAAACTCTGGCAACACAGACTCGACAACCAACCACCGTTGCACGGGGCAGAACAGCGTGCGCTCCTCGACTGGCTGACCCTCCCCAACATTGATCTCGATCGCGCCGTAGACCTGTTCACTCGCGGACCCGCTGTGGCATCCGACGAACGAGGGTTCGACTACTACGGCCTTGACGACTTCCCTCGGGATAACAACACCGCCCTGCTCAAGGTAGGACTGCATCTCCTGGCGGGGCGAACAAGCCTGCCGCCCTTCCTGAACCTTCTCGTAAAGGCCGCCACGGAGGCGAGCGAACAGGACGCTGATCTCGCGAAAGAAGTATGGAATCGGCTACTTAGCCTGGGTTACAAGCCGGCGCGAGAGCGTCTCGGAACCCGCTTCGGACTGAACGGCTCCGATGGAGCGACCGGTGAAGCGATCGTGGCTGTCGGCGAGCAGACCACGTCGGAGCCGTGAGTCGCAGCCGACCACGATGCATCTTGCAGCGGAATCAGCCAGCGGCCATGACCGCACTAAGGCGACACGACACGACACACGGTCGCAGAGAGGACGGGACTGCTGCACGGATAGGTGACATCTGATCTGGCTTGCCCGAGGGGGTGGGCCTGGAAGGATGTTGCTGTGCCTAAGCCCTACCCGTCCGAGTTCCGTGACGACGTCGTGCGCGTTGCCCGAGGC
>Ga0209916_1000795_pt1 | contig 39730 bp, 39 predicted proteins | sample ThiBio_1000_plan_FD_183956 | JGI IMG/M metagenome (GOLD analysis project Ga0209916, IMG submission 183956) | Wastewater bioreactor microbial communities from Cape Town, South Africa - Thiocy_solids_2 (SPAdes) | ecosystem: Engineered > Bioreactor > Thiocyanate-remediating > Anaerobic-Aerobic ... | reverse complement strand
CCTTGCGGACACCACTTGCCCCCCACCACTGACCTTCTCCGGCATCGGCGTCTACCACCGGGCGCTGTTCGCCCACACCCGGGCAGGCGAGAAAGCGCCGCTGGCGCCGTTGCTGCGGCAGGCGATCAACGCCGGACGCGCGAGCGGCGAACATTTCGGCGGCCGCTGGGTCGATGTAGGGACACCCGAACGTTTGCAACAACTCGACGAAAGCCTGCGCAGCCATGTTTGACGCTTCCATTCACGCCGGCCGCCGCGCGCGGCTGGCCGCCGCTCTCGGCGACGGCATCGCCATCGTCGCCACTGCCCCGGAGGTGCCGCGCAACCGCGACACCCACTATCCCTACCGGCACGACAGCTACTTCTACTGGCTGACCGGCTTCGCCGAGCCCGAGGCGGTGGTGGTGCTGGTCGGCGGCGCAGCGCCGCAATCGATCCTGTTCTGCCGCGACAAGGACGAGACGCGCGAGATCTGGGACGGCTTCCGCCATGGCCCGGCGGCGGCGCAGGAACAATTCGCTTTCGACGCCGCCCATTCGGTCGCTGAACTCGACGCCAGGCTGCCCGAACTGATGGGCAACCGCGCGCGTCTCGCCTACGCGGTGGGGCAGGACCCGGCGTGGGATGCGCGGGTGATCGGCTGGCTCAACGCGGTGCGCGCGAAGACGCGGCAGGGCATAGGCGCGCCGGGCGAGATCGTCGACGTGCGGCATGCGCTCGACGAGATGCGCCTCATCAAGGATGCCCACGAACTGGCGCTGATGCGCCGCGCCGCCGAGATCTCCACGCGCGCGCATGGCATCGCGATGCGCGCGACCCGGCCGGGCCGCCACGAATACGAGATCGAGGCGGAGCTGCTGTGCGCCTTCCGCAGCGGCGGCGCCGAGGCGCCGGCCTACACTTCCATCGTCGCCAGCGGCGCCAACGCCTGCGTGCTGCACTACGTCTTCAACAACCAGCCGCTCGCCGACGGCGACCTGCTGCTGATCGACGCCGCCGCCGAGTTCGGCAGCTATGCCGCCGACATCACCCGCACCTTCCCGGTCAACGGCCGCTTCTCGGCGGCGCAGAAGGACGCCTACGAGCTGGTACTGGCGGCGCAGGCGGCGGCCATCGATGAGGTGCGTCCGGGCCGCCACTGGAACGCCCCGCACGAGGCGGCGGTGCGCGTGCTGACGCAGGGCATGGTCGATCTCAAGCTGCTTGCCGGCAGCGTCGATGGCCTGATCGAGTCGAATGCCTACAACCGCTTCTATATGCATCGCACCGGCCATTGGCTGGGCATGGACGTGCACGATGCCGGCGAATACAAGATCAAGGGCGAATGGCGCCCGCTGGTGCCGGGCATGACGCTGACCGTCGAGCCGGGCCTGTACATCCGCCCGGCGGACGACGTGCCCGAAGCCTTCTGGAACATCGGCATCCGCATCGAGGACGACGTGGCGGTGACCGAGTCCGGCTGCGAGGTGCTGACCTCGCCGCCGAAAACCGTGGATGAAATCGAAGCGTGGATGAACGGATGACGCCTGTGCTGATCGTCGGCGCCGGCCCGGTCGGCGCGGTGTGCGCGCTGGCGCTGCAGCAGCAGGGGGTCGCTGCGCAGGTGCTGGAAGCGCAGCCGGAAGACGCACACGCCGACACCCGCACGCTGGCGCTGTCGCATGGCTCGCGCCTGATCCTCGAGCGTCTCGGCGTGTGGGCGCAGCTCGACGATGCCACTCCGATCACCCGCATTCACGTTTCCCAGCGCGGTGCGCTCGGCGTGGCGCGGCTGTCGGCAGAGGAGGTGAAGGTGCCGGCACTCGGCTACGTGCTGCCCTATGCGTCGCTCACCGTGGCGCTGAAGCGGGCGCTGGCCGATGCCGGCATCGCAGTCGATTATGGCGTGGCGGTGACGCGCATCGAATCCGGCAGCGAGATGGCCAGCCTGCATGCGGCTGATGGCCGCGTCCATGCCGCACCGCTGGTGGTGGTGGCCGATGGCGGGCGCGGCGACACGGCTCCCGTGCCCAAATTCGAACGCGACTACGACCAGACGGCGGTGGTGTGCGAGGTGCAGACCGAACTGCCGCACGCCAACCAGGCCTACGAGCGCTTCACCCCGGAAGGGCCTGCCGCGTTGCTGCCGAAAGGCGATCGCTATGCGCTGGTATGGACCGCCAGCCGGGAAGACGCCGGGCGGATTGCCCAGCTCCCCGACGACGCATTTCTCGCGGCCTTGTACCGCCATTTCGGCGGGCGCCAGGGGCTGTTTCTGCAAGCCGGCCCGCGCAAGACCTTCCCATTGAAACTCGCCTGGACCGGCAGCGAGGCTGCCGCCCGCGTGGTGCGCATCGGCAACGCGGCGCAGACCCTGCACCCGGTCGCGGGCCAGGGCTTCAATATCGGCCTGCGCGACGCCTGGGAACTGGCAAGCCTGTGCGGCGACACTCCCGCGGACGCGATCGGCAATGCCGCCATGCTGGCCGCCTACGCGCGCGGGCGGCGTCTGGACGTGCTGGGCGGGGTCGGCTTCACCGATTTCCTGGTGCGCGTGTTTTCCAGCGACAGCGCGCCGCTGCGCCACGCGCGCGGACTGGGACTGCTGGCGCTGGAAGCGCTGCCGCCGCTGAAAACCTTCGTCGCGCGGCGGATGATGTTCGGGGCGCGCGGATGAACGGCGAGCGCTATCAGGTCGTCATCGTCGGCGCCGGTCTGGTGGGGGCCGCCGCCGCGCTGGCGCTCGGCCGGCAGGGGGTGCGGGTGGCGCTGGTCGAACATCGGCCGCCGCCGCCGCCGGGCGATGCCTGGGACACCCGCATCTACGCCATCAGCCCGGCCAGCCAGCGCTTCCTCGAACGCATCGGCGCCTGGCAGCGTCTCGATGGCGGGCGCATCCAGCCGGTTTTCCGCATGGAGGTGGCGGGCGACGGCGGCGGCGCGGTCCGCCTCGACGCTTACGCGGCCGGCGTCCCGCACCTCGCGGCCATCCTCGAAAGCGGGCGCCTGCAATCTGCCTTGTGGCAGGCGATCGAGGCCGACGGCAACGTGGCGCTGCACTGCCCGGCGGCGATCGAGTCTCTCGTCAGGGATGGCACGACCACGCAGCTGACTCTGGCCGACGGAACGGCCCTTGAGGCCGAACTCATCGTCGGCGCCGATGGCGCCGCCTCGCGTATCCGCGACTGGGCGGGGCTCGCCGCGACGCTGGCGCCCTACGGTCAGAGCGGCGTGGTGGCGAATTTCGAATGCGCGCGCGCGCATCGCGGAACCGCGTTCCAGTGGTTTTTCGACAGCGACATCCTGGCCTGGCTGCCGTTGAGCGGGAACTGCGTGTCGATGGTCTGGTCAACCCGGTCGGTGCATGCCGACGCATTGCTCATGCTGGAGCCCGCGGCACTTGCCGAAAAGGTACGGGCGGCCGGCCATGAGCGGTTGGGGGAATTGCGCATGCTGACGCCCGCGGCCGCGTTTCCGCTGCGCCTGATCCGGGTGGCGGCTGCCGTTGCCCCCGGCGTGGCGCTGATCGGCGATGCCGCCCACGGCGTGCATCCGCTGGCGGGACAGGGTGTCAACCTGGGATTCGGCGATGCCGAAACGCTGGCCGCCGTGCTGACACAGCAGCGCCGAGGCAATTGCGGCGATGTGCGCGTGCTGCAACGCTATGCGCGCGAGCGCGCCGAACCGGTGCAGCGCATGCAGGCTGTCACGCATGGCCTGCATCACCTGTTTGCCGACGACCGCGCGGCCTGGCTGCGCAACAGCGGCATGAAACTTGTCGACCGCCTGTCGCCGCTGAAAGCGATGCTGGTGCGCGAAGCGATGTCCTGATTTTTTATTTTTTTGGAGTAAGGCATGAAATTCACCTCCCTGGCGCTGGCCGCCGCCCTGTTGTTCGCGGGGTCCGCGCAGGCAAACGAGTCGCTCATCCGCAAGTCGCTGACGCAGCAGTTTCCGGGGGCCAGCATCGCTTCGGTGCAGAAGACCCCCTACAGCGGGCTGTTCGAGGTCTATCTCGACGGGCAACTGATTTATGTCGACGCCAAGGCGCAATACGTGTTCGCCGGCGAAGTCATCGACCTGAAGAGCCGCAGCAACCTGACCCAGGCGCGCTTGAATCAGCTGCAGGCGGTGAAGTGGGATACGCTGCCGCTCGGCGATGCGCTCAAGACGGTGAAGGGCAAGGGCGAGCGCAAGCTGGTGGTGTTCTCCGACGTCGATTGCCCCTACTGCCGCAAGTTCGAGGCCGAACTCGCCAAGGTCGACAACATCACCGTCTATACCTTCCTCTATCCGATCGAGGGGCTGCATCCCAAGGCGGTGCAGACATCGAAGCAGATCTGGTGCGCCCCCGACCGCAACAAGGCATGGGACGACTACATCACGCGCGGCAGCGTGCCGAACAACGACGGCAAATGTGCCAATCCGGTCGAGTCCACCATCGCACTGGGCGGCAAGCTGAAAGTGAGCGGCACGCCCACGCTGATCTTCGCCAACGGTGTGCGCGTGCCCGGCATGGTGCCGGCGGCGCAATTGGAGCGCCTGCTCGCCGCCAACGCCAAATAGGCATGAGCGCCAGCTTCTGGAACGAGCGCTATTCGACCGAGGACTACATCTTCGGTACCGCGCCGAACGCGTTCCTGGCCGGCCAGGCGGCATTGCTGCGTCCCGGCATGCGCGCGCTGGCGATCGCCGACGGCGAAGGCCGCAACGGCGTATGGCTGGCCGCGCAGGGCGTGGACGTGCATGCGGTCGACGTGTCGCCGGTGGCGCTGGAAAAGGCCCGCAAGCTGGCCGCCGCGCGCGGCGTGGCGCCGACGTTCGAGCAGGCCGACATCCTCGACTGGAACTGGCCGGACGCGGCCTACGACCTGGTGGCGGCCATCTTCATCCAGTTCGTTCCGCCGCCCGGACGCGATCGCATCGTCGACGGCATCCGCCGCTGCCTCAAGCCGGGCGGACTGCTGGTATTGCAGGGCTATACGCCGAAGCAGATCGAGTTTGCCACCGGCGGTCCGTCCGATCCCGCCAACCTGTATACCGCCGAGTTGTTGCGTGCCTGGTTCGACGGCTGGGACATCCTGCACCTGGCCGAGCACGAATCGTTCATCAGCGAAGGCCGCCATCACCACGGCATGTCGGCGCTGGTCGACCTGGTGGCCAGAAAACCCTGAGGCTGCGCCAGCCGGCTGCGGCAACCCGCCGAGGCGTCGCCGGGCGGCGCTGTGCCCGGAAAGACATTCTGTCCGGAGCGCAGCGGCTACTCTTCGCGCGCAAGGATGCGCAAGCCTTCGAGGGCTTTTTTGAGGGTGGCGCTGTCGCTGTCGCGCGGGAACACCATGTAGGCGGTCAATTTGAACTGCGGGCTTTGAGGGACGCGCCACAGCTGCCCGGCTTCGAGATAATGCCGCACCAGCCGCAGCGGGAAATACCCGCTGCCGCCATAAGTGAGCACTTGTTGCACGCCCAGCCAGCCGATGTTGGCAACCAGCGTGGGTGCCCCCATCTCGGGATGGTGATCGCTGAACAAGGCATGGAACTCCGTCCCCCAGTCGATGTGGATATAGTCGGGATCCGGCCAGGGGCGCTTGGGATCGTTGGTCACCAGCAGCAGGGTTTCATCGAACAGCGGTTCCACCACCAGTCCGGGGCGCGAGGTCGGCGTGTACATGACGCCGATATCCACCGTGCCCTCGATCAGTCCTTGCATGATGTCGGGTTCGAAGCCGATTTCCAGGCGCAGCGACACGTCCGGTGCCGCGCCGCGCATCCACGCCACCCAGTGCGGCAGAAACCCCTCCCATACCGCGATCCGTCCGCTCAGCGTCAGCACATCGTGAAACCCCTCGGGCAATCCCACGTCGTGGCGTGCCTGTTCCACCGTGCGCACCAGGTGCTTGGCATGGCGCAGGAAACGCTTGCCTGAAGGCGTCAATTCCGCGCCGTTGCGTCCGCGCTGGAACAGGCGCACGCCGAGCGTGGTTTCCAGCGTGTGGATGCGCGCGCTCACGGTCGACTGGGTGACGTGCAGACGGCTGGCGGCGGCGACGAAGTTGCCGTTGGCGGCGACCATGAGAAAAGTGCGGGCGAGTTCAGTGTCCATTTTTCATATATCGGTTTTTCCGATATTAGATACCAAAATTTATCGTTGGATGGATATATAAGAGATCTCTAAACTAGGCGCCTCGTCAAACAAGGAATCCGCAATGAACAGCCGTGCCGGCCTTTCCGCCCTGATGCCCGAACGCGACAACGAAGGTTTTTTGCTGAATCCCGCCGAGTGGAGCCGGGCGCTTGCGCCGTTGCTGGCGGCCGAGGATGGCCTGATGTTGAGCGAAGCCCATTGGCAGGTGCTCGATTTCATCCGCGCCTGGTACGCCGAGAACGAAAGCGTGCCCGAAGCGCGCCGGGTCATTCAGCATCTGGCTGCGCAGGGCAGCGACAAACATGCCGCCAAGCAGGCCTTGTACGAGCTGTTTCCGCATGGCTACGGGCAGCAGGCCTGCCGCATCGCCGGCATGCGCAAACCGCTGAAGCTGATGCTCGATGTGTAAAGCGGAAACATTGACACGATGAAGACGGCTTACAGGATGTCGGAGCGCGCCCTCAGAAGAAGGGTCAGCCTCATGCGGGGCTGGAGCGGCCTGAAAATCGCTTACACGGTTTCGGAGCGCGAGCATTGGGTGTCGGCTGCCGGCGGCTTGCTGGGCCTGCTCGCGGTGCTGTGGGCCGGCAACTTCTGGGTGGCCGAGCACGGCAATGCGGGCGTGCTGACCATTGCGTCGATGGGGGCTTCCGCCGTGCTGCTGTTCGCCGCCCCTCACGGCGCGATGTCGCAGCCCTGGTCGGTGTTCGGCGGCCATCTGGTGTCGGCGCTGATCGGCGTCACCTGCGCCCGCTGGTTGCCCGATCCCATGCTGGCCGCATCGCTGGCGGTGGCCTTGTCGATCGCGGCCATGTACAGCCTGCGCTGCCTGCATCCCCCGGGCGGGGCCACCGCGCTGAACGCCGTGCTGGGAGGCGAAGCCCTGCATGCGCTGGGTTACGGCTATGTGCTCAGCCCGGTGCTGCTGAACGTCGTCGTGCTGCTGATCGTGGCGGTGGCGTTCAACTACCCGTTCGCCTGGCGGCGTTATCCGCAGGCGTGGTGGCGCCAGCCGGCGGTGTGCGCGCCTGCGGCGGCGGATTCTGCCGGTTCGGAGGAAAAGTGCATGATCCCGCACAGCGACCTGGTTTATGCGTTGAGCCAGATCGATACCTTCGTCGACGTCAGCGAAGAGGATTTGCAGAAGATTTATGCGCTGGCGCTGGGGCATCAGCATTCGACGCCCGACACAACGGGACCGATCCCGGAGCCGGCCGTCGAATCGGCGCGATAGCGCCCAGGCCCAGACGCGGCGCAGCCGAACAAACGTAGCGACACGGCCCCGCTGTCCAGCGCTTCCCGGGCGGAAGGGCGGCTCTGCGGCGGGGCGCGATTTGCAGTAAAGTGAAAGCGTCATCACGACGCCGTCACGAAGGGGGCTCCGCATGGACACGCCCTGGACCTCTCGCCTGCCCGCCGCAGCGGGGCACGCCCCCGGCGTACCCGGGATCGCGCCCAGCTGGACCTCGTCCGCCAAGGATCTGGTCGGTACCGCGATCGGCTCGTCGCGGCTGTGGTTTACCCTCGGCCACGGCATCGTCAACGAGGTCTATTGCCCGCGCATCGACACCCCGCAGATCCGCGACCTCGGCTTCATCGTCGCCGACGACGCCGGCTTCTGGGTCGAGCTCAAGCGTGGCGCCGATTACACGCTGGCCGTGCCTGCGCCGGGAGTGCCGCTGCCGGCCGTCGTGTACCGCCACCCGCGCTTCACCCTCAGCTTGCGCTTCTGTCCGGATGCGGCGCGCGATGTGCTGCTGATCGATCTGGTGCTCGACGGCGAGGCGGGCTTGCGCGTCTATGCCCTGCTCGCACCGCATCTGGGCGGCACCGGCTGGAACAATCGCGCGTGGGCGGCGAGCCATCTGGGGCAGGGGGTGCTATGGGCGGAGCAGGGGCCGTTCGGGGCGGCGCTGCTGGCGTGCACGGCGGATGGCGCGGATGCGCTGGGCGCTGCGTCGGCGGGCTACGTCGGCGTTTCCGACGGTTGGCAGGATTTCGCCGCCAACGGGCGCATGGCCTGGCATTACGCCGCAGCCGGGCCGGGCAACGTGGCGCTGATGGCGGAAGTCGCGCCGCGCGCAACGCTGGCGCTGGGATTGGCGACGTCGATGCAGGCCGCCGCCACGCTGGCGCGCGCGGCGTTGATGCAGCCGTTTGCCCGCATGTGGGAACAGCAGCGCGCGGCCTGGACGGCATGGCATCAGGGGTGCCATACCGCAGCCCTGGCGGCCGGCTTGCCGGATGAGCTGCAGGCGCAGCTCGCCTGTTCGGCGCAGGTTCTCAAAACCCACAGCGACAAGACCTTTCTCGGGGCGATGGTGGCGAGCCTGTCGGTGCCGTGGGGCAATCACGGCGAAGAGCGCGGCGGTTACCACCTGGTGTGGCCGCGCGATCTGGTCGAATCGGCGCAGGCGCTGCTGGCGCTCGGCAGCGTCGGCGAAGCGCAGGCGGTGCTGGGCTACCTGCTGGCAACGCAGAATGCCGACGGTCACTGGAACCAGAACCAGTGGCTCGGCGGCAAGCCGTACTGGGCGGGGATTCAGCTCGACGAGACGGCATTCCCGGTGCTGCTCGCCGCGAGCCTGGCCGAACGCGATGCGCTGGGCGACATGGCGGTGGCGGCCAGCGTGCGCCGCGCGTTGGCATTCCTGGTACAGGCGGGCCCCGCCAGCCCGCAGGATCGTTGGGAGGAAAATGCCGGCGTCAGCCCGTTTACGCTCGCGGTGTGCATTGCCGCACTGGTGGCTGGCGCCGGTTTGCTGCCCGAGGCCGAACGCGGCTTGCCGCTGGCGGTAGCCGATTTCTGGAATGCGCGGCTGGAAGACTGGTGTGTGGCCCGCGGCACCGCATTGGGCGCGCGCCATGGCGTGCCTGCGTATTACGTGCGCGAAGCGCCGCCGGACATTCTGTGCGATGACTATGCCATGCAGCGGGTATTGCCGATCAAGAACCGGGGCGACGGCCTGCGGCTTGCGGCCGACGCGCAGGTCGCCACCGATTTCCTGCAATTGGTGCGGCTGGGCCTGCGCCGCGCCGACGACGCCCTGATCGTCGATACCCTGGCGCTCGCCGATGCGCTGCTGCAAACCGAGACGCCGCCGGGGCCGGTATGGCATCGTTACAACGGCGACGGCTATGGCGAACATGACGACGGACGCGCATTCGACGGCGCCGGACGCGGGCGCGGCTGGCCGCTGCTCAGCGGCGAACGCGGCCACTACGAACTTGCCGCCGGCCGCGACGCGCTGCCGTATCTGGCGGCGATGAATGCCATGGCCAGCCATGGCCTGATACCCGAACAGGTATGGGATGCCCCGGCGCTCGGCCGGTTCCGGCCGGGGCGGCCGACCGGCAGCGCCATGCCGCTGGCGTGGGCGCACGCCGAGTTCGTCAAGCTTGCCGCCTCGCGCGCCCAGGGATACCCCTTCGATCGCCCGGCTGCGGTGTGGCGGCGCTATGGCGGCGAGCGGCCCCGGGCGGCCGCCGCCATCTGGACCCCCGGTGCGCCGGCCCGCCGCGTGGCGGCAGGCCAGGCGCTGTGGATCGTGCTGCCGGAAGCGGCAGCGCTCCGCCTGTGGCTGGATGACGCAAGCACGCCGGCCGACCAGGCAACCGCTGCTTGCGGCCTGGGTCTGCACGGACTGCGGCTGGACGCGGCCCGGCTGGCGGGACACACCCGCCTGCAATTCAGCTGGCAGGGGCAGCGCGGCCTGCCGGTGCAGGAAATGGCCCGCGTTGCCCTGGCAGGCTGATCCTGCACGGGTCAGCGGTTGAGATCCTCCAGCAGGCTCGACAAATCGTTGGCGTGCTCCTCTTCCATCGCCAGGATGGTTTCCAGCATCCGCCCGGTGGTGATGTCCTTGTCGCCGATGTAACGGATCATCTCGCCGTAGCTCTCGATCGCGATGCGTTCGGCGACCAAATCTTCCTTGATCATCTCGGTCAGGCTGCCGCCTTCGACATACTCGGCGTGCGAGCGCATCGCCAGTCCGTCGGGGCTGAAGTCGGGTTCGCCGTTCAGCTGCACGATGCGCGCGGCAATCAGGTCGGCATGGCCCTGTTCTTCGGTGGCGTGCTGCAGGAATTCCTGCGCCACAGTGTCGGCATTGATGCCGCCGGCCATGAAGTAATGCCGCTTGTAACGCAGGATGCAGACCAGTTCGGTGGCCAGTGCCTCGTTCAGCAGCTTGATCGCGACGGCGCGATCGGCACGGTAGCCGGCGGTGACCGCGCCGTCCTCGATATGCTTGCGCGCGCGGGCGCGCAGGGTCTTGATGTCGGTCAGGAACGGCTGTCGGGCTGCGAGCGCGGTCTTGGCCAGGGTGGTTCCTTTCGGTTCGTCGAGTGCTTATCCCAGAGCGGTGTCCAACATCATCATGACGACGAAGCCGCCGATGATCCCCAGCGTGGCGGCCTGCTCGTGCCCCTTGCGATGGGTTTCCGGAATGATTTCGTGCGACACCACCCAGATCATCGCGCCGGCGGCAAAGCCCAGCCCGGCCGGATAGAGCGGCGCGAAGCCGGAGGTCAAGGCGACGCCGACGATGGCGCCGAGCGGCTCGGCCAGCCCGGTCAACGCGGCCGCGCCGGCGGCCTTCAGGGGTGTATACGCTACGGTACGCAGCGCCACCGCCACCACCAGGCCTTCCGGGATATCCTGAATGGCGATCGCAGCGGTCAGCGGGATGCCCACCGAGGCGTCTCCGCCGGCGAAGCCGACGCCGATCGCCATGCCCTCGGGGAAGTTGTGCAGGGCGATGGCGAACACCATCAGCCAGACGCGGCGCAACTGCATCCAGTCGGGGCCGTGGCGGCCGGCGCTGGGATGCTCGTGCGGCACCGCCTTGTCGGCCAGCAGCAGGAACAGCGCGCCCAGCACCAGCCCGGCGGCGACGATGGCCGCGCCGGCCGGCTTGCTGCCGAGAATGCCGGCGCCGGCGGCGACCCCCGGAAGGATCAGCGAGAAACACGAAGCGGCCGCCATCACGCCCGCCCCGAAGCCGAGCATGACGTCTTCCCAGCGTGCCGAGATGCGGCGGATGAACAGGGCGGGCAGGGCGCCCGCGGCGGTGGCGAGCGCCGCAATTGCCGAGCCGGCCAGCGCCTGCCCCATCGGGGTGCCGATGCGGGCGCCGCCCTGCACCACCGCCACCCACGCCAGCCCGCTCAACAGGGCAACAGCCAGTGCGCTGCCGCCGTGCCGCGCCGCGCGGGCATGGCGCGGGTCGGCGAGGAAATCCTGCAGGCTGCGGGCGGCGGAATTCATGCGTTCACGCCTGGCCGCGCTGGCGCGGCTCGCTCCATGCCTTCGTCATGCGTGCTCGCCATGTCCAGCGCGATCATGCCTGTTCTCCTCGCCGGCGGGCTGGTCATGCAAGGGCATTGCGGCATGGGGTTCTCCTTCGTTTGGCCGGTGCTTGAACGGCGGATGAATTGCATTTAAGACCACAAACGAAAAGTTGTCTCATGAATAGTCTAGAATCAAACGATTGAGAAAACCGAACAAGCGGCATGACCCTGCAAGAGCTCAAGTATCTGGTGGCGCTGGCCGATCACGGCCACTTCGGGCGTGCGGCCGAGTCCTGCTTCATCACCCAGTCGACCTTGTCGACCCAGATCAAGAAGCTGGAAGACTTTCTCGGCGTGACCCTGTTCGACCGCAGCCTCAAGCGCGTCGCGCCGACGCCGATCGGCCGTGAAATCCTGCAGGCGGCGCGCAACATCGTCGAGGAGTCGGAGCGGATCAGGGAGCTGGCCAGGCACGCCCAGGACCCGATGGCGCGCACCGTCCATCTCGGCGTGATCCCCACCCTGGGGCCGTATTACCTGCCGCATGCGTTGACCCTGGTGCACAGGAAATACCCTGGCCTGCGGCTGCTGCTGCGCGAGGAAATGACGCAGCAGATCCTGGAGCGCCTGAACGCGGGCACGCTCGACGCAGGCTTGCTGGCGCTGCCGGTCGCCGACGACGGCCTGCGCGTCGAGCCGCTGTTTTACGAGCCCTTTTTTGCCGCCCTGCCGGCGGGCCATCCGCTGGCCAAACGCGATATCCTGAAGGTGAACGACATCATGGCCGAGAAACTGCTGCTGCTGGATGAAGGCCACTGCCTGCGCGACCAGGCGCTCGACGTCTGCGGCGGCGGGTCGCGCGGCCGCGAGGAGGTGCGCGCCACCAGCCTGGAAACCCTGCGCCAGATGGTGGGCCTGGGGCTGGGCTTGACGCTGCTGCCGGCGCTGGCGGTGGACGCTGCGCCGCGCGCAAGCAAAAAGGCGGTCGAGATCCGCCCGTTCAGGGCGCCGCCGCCCGGCCGCACGATAGGCCTGGTGTGGCGCCGCCGCGCGCCGTTTCCCGAAACCTTCGAGCGTCTGGCACTGCTGCTGAAAAGCGCGCTGCCCGGCGGGGTGGAGCCTGTCTGAACATGTCCGGCCTCGACGATCCGCGCGTATTCTTTGCCGCCGAACGCACGCTGATGGCGTGGAACCGCACCGGCCTCACGCTGATGGCGTTCGGCTTCGTGCTCGAACGCTTCGGCCTGTTCCTGCACATGCTGCGCCAGGTACCGGGCCATGCCGGGCGCGACCTGTCGTTCTGGATCGGCATTGCCTTCATCGTGCTGGCGCTGGTCGTGATCGGCTTCTCCATCGTGCAGTTCCGGCGTGTGCTGCGGACGCTGCAACCGATCGAGATCCCCGCGCGCTACTGCACCTGGTCGGGCGTGGCGATGAACCTGGCGGTGGTGCTGCTGGGCGTCGCGCTGCTGGCCTACCTGTTTTCCGAACTGTAGGCGCGCTGCCGGGCGTGCCGGCTCAGGCCACGGCCACGCTTTTCACCTGCGCCACCACCGGCGTGCCCGGCTGCAGATTCAGCAGCCCGGCCGACTTGCGGGTGATGCGCGCGAGCAGCGCCGTGTCGCCCAGTGCCAGCCGCACCAGCATCTGGCCCGGCGCATCGTCGGCCAGCTCGGTGACCGTGGCGGGCAGCAGGTTGAGGATGCTGGTCTGTTGCGGCATGGCCAACGCCAGACTGACGTCGCGCGCGGCGACGCGCACTCGCAGCGGCGTGCCGGGCATGCCGTGCAGGCCGGGCAATTCCAGCGCGACGGCGTCGCGGGCGACGCGGGTGAGCTGAAGCGCCGTATCGTGAGCCACGACCGTGGTATCGATGACGGTGGCGGCGAGGTCGCGGTGTGCCAGCGGCAGGTCGAGACGGGTCAGGCCTGCGGCCAGCGGGCCCTGATAGACGAGGCGACCGGCGTCGATCAGCAACAGGGTGTCGGCCAGGCGCGCCACTTCATCGAGCGCGTGGCTGACGTAGAGCAGGGGCAATTCAAGCTCCCGATGCAGCCGTTCCAGATACGGCAGGATGTCGGCGCGTGCGCCCGCGTCGAGCGCGGCCATCGGCTCGTCCATCAGCAGCAGCCGCGGGCACGACAGCAGTGCGCGGCCGATCGCCACGCGCTGGCGCTGACCGCCCGACAGCTGGTGCGGCTGCAACGCGATCAGCGGCGCCAGCTCCAGCCAGTCGATCACTTCATCGCGCTTGATGGTGCGCTCGGCGGGCGGCACGCGCTGCCAGCCATAGTCCAGGTTGGCGCGCACCGACAGGTGCGGGAACAGGCTGGCCTCCTGAAAGACATAGCCGAGTGCGCGGCGATGGGTGGGAACGAAGACCGTGTCGTCCTGCCAGACTTCGCCGTTGACGACGAGGCGTCCGGGCGCGCGGGCGAGTCCGGCGATCAGCCGCAGCAGGGTCGTCTTGCCGGAACCGGACTGGCCGAACAGGGCGGTGATGCCGTGCGCCGGCGCGCTGAAATCCGCATCGAGCGAAAATTCGCCGAGCGTGGTGCGGAAGCGCCCCTCGATCAGACTCATGTCGCGGTGCGCTGCCAATGCCCGCTGTAGCGGCCCAGCGTCAGCAGCACGAGGAAGGAAAAGGCGACCAGTCCGGCCGCCAGCAGGTGCGCACTGTCGTATTCAAGCGCCTCGACATGGTCGTAGATTGCCACCGACAGCACCCGCGTCTCGCCCGGAATGTTGCCGCCCAGCATCAGCACCACGCCGAATTCGCCTACCGTGTGGGCAAACGACAGCACCGTTGCGGTGATGAAACCCGGGCGCGCCAGCGGCACCGCCACGCTGCGGAAGCGATCCCACGGCGAGGCGCGCAGGGTGGCGGCCACTTCCAGCGGGCGCGCGCCGACGGCGGCGAACGCATTGGCGAGCGGCTGCACCGCGAACGGCAGCGAAAACACCACCGAGCCGACCACCAGGCCGCCGAAAGTGAAGGGCAGGGTGTCGAGACCGGCCGCCTGCATCCAGCCACCGACCAGGCCCTTGGGGCCGAGCAGAACCAGCAGGTAGAAGCCGAGCACCGTCGGCGGCAGCACCAGCGGCAGCGACACCAGCGCCGTCATCGCGGCGCGCAGGCGCGCGTGCGTGTGCGTGAGCCACCACGCCAGCGGGGTGGCGATCGCCAGCAGCAGCCCAGTGGAGACTGCGGCCAGCTTCAGTGTCAGCGTGATCGCCGCGAGATCGCCAGCGGCGAGCGCCATGACTTACAGGTCGTATCCGTAGCTGCGGATCACGGCCTGCGCTTCCGGGCTCTTGAGGAAATCGAGCAGGGCGCGTGCCGCCGCATTGGTTTCGCCGCGTTTCAGGAGGGCGGCGTCCTGGCGAATCGGCGTGTAGAGTGTGGCGGGCACGTACCAGGCCGAGCCGCCGGTGAGCTTGCCGTCCTGCCAGACCTGCGACAGCGCGACGAAGCCGATCTCGGCGTTGCCGCTGGCGGCGAACTGGTGCGTCTGGCCGATGTTCTCGCCCATCACGAGCTTTGCCTTCGCCTGCTCGGCGAGCCCGAGTTTTTCCAGCACCTGCATCGCGGCAGCGCCATAGGGCGCGAGCCTGGGGTTGGCCACCGCGAGCTTGTTGTAGGTGCCGCTGCGCAGCAGCGCGTCGCTGCCGTCGAGCTTGCCGGCGTCGGCGCTCCACAGGACGAGCTTGCCGACCGCATAGGTCTGCGTGCGCACCGCATCGCCTTCGCGCATCAGCCGTGCCGGCGTCTCGTCGTCGGCGGCGAGCAGCACGTCGAACGGTGCGCCGTTCTTGATCTGCGCATAGAACTTGCCGGTCGAGCCCGACGACAGGGTGAGCGTGTGGCCGGTCGCCTGTTCGAAGCGGGTGTTCAGGGCCTTCATCGGCGCGGCGAAGTTGGCGGCGACGGCGATATGCGCGGTGTCTGCGACGGCGGGCAGGCTGGCGAATGCGGACAGCACCAGGGCGGATGCCAGTTTGTTGAATACGCGTGTCATGAAGGTCTCCCGGGTTGATCGGATGCAGGTTTCGATATGTTCAGTATGTCATATCGAATGGAAAAACGGCAATGGGCCTTGAGCGTGTCGAGTGTCGGCAGCGGCGTCGCAGCTTCAGTCGCCGGCCCGCAAATACCCGGCCAGCGTGCGCATGTCCGCTGCGGTGGCCTTGCGGGCACGGGTTTCCAGGCGGCGGTACAGGGCGATCACGTCGTCGCCCAGCGGCGTGAGCTGCGCACCGCCGCCGTGCGCACCGCCCTTGCTGGCCTCGACCAGCGGCTGGGTGAAACAGCGGTTCATGGTGTCGACCAGGTGCCAGGCACGCTTGTAACTCATCCCCATGACGCGGCCGGCGGCGGCGATGGAACCGCTGTCGCGGATGGCTTCGAGCAGCTGCACCTTGCCGGGGCCGAGCGCGATGTCGTCGCCGAGCATGAGACGGAAGGCGAGGCGCGGCGTCATGCTGCGCCGACCGCCGGGCGGATGCCGGGCAGGCGGGCAAAGCTGTCGCGCTTCACGGTTTCGATGAAGTCGGCGACGTAGGCGCGCGCGCCATCGGCTTCGCGCACCGCGGCGTAAAGTTCGGCCCACAGGCCGTGTTTGCCGATGCCGCGCGCGGCGACGTAGCCGCGTTCGAGATAGGGCGCGACCGCCCAGGCGGGCAGCGCGGCCAGGCCGCGGCGGCTGGCGACCAATTGCAGGATCGCCACCGTCAGCTGCGCTTCGCGGCGCGGCGGCCTGATCCCGGCCGGTGCGAGCACGCGGCGGATCAGGTCGAGGCGGTCTTCCGGCACCGGATAGGTGATCAGGGTGTGATCGGCGAAATCGCCCGGCGCCAGCCATTTCCTGGCGGCCAGCGGATGCGCCGGCGGCAGCAGCGCCAGCATCTCGAAACCGAACAGCGGCGCATGGAAAATGCCCGGCCGCGGCGCGGCCTCGGAGGTGATGACGAGGTCGGCGCGGCCGTCCAGCAGCAGCCCCACCGGGTCGGCCTGAAAGCCGCCCAGGAGGTCGAGCTCGACCGCCGGCCAGACGTCGCGGTAACAGTCCATCGCCGGCATCAGCCAGTCGTAGCAGGTGTGGCATTCCACCGCGATGCGTAGTTCGCCGGCGTCGCCGTCCTTCAGTTTGGCGAGGTCGCGCAGCGCGGCGTCCGCCAGCGGCAGCGCGGCCTGAGCCAGGCTCAGCAGGCGCCGTCCGGCGGCGCTGAGCTGCAGCGGGCGCACGGCACGTTCGACCAGCGGCAATCCCAGTGCTGCCTCCAGCGCCTTCAACTGGTGCGACACCGCCGATTGCGTGAGATGCAGGTGTTCGGCGGCGGCCGTCAGCCCGCCGGTTTGCGCCACCGCCCGCAGCAGCCGCAGGTGGCGCAGTTCAATATGATGATTGTTCATAAAGACAATGAAAAACATTCGTTTGTCTCATGGTATCCGCATCGGCATCATGGCGTCCATCGTTCATTGGGAGCACGCACATGGCACTGGCACACGTACTGGGGGTTCCGCGCATCGGCCCGAACCGCGAACTGAAATTTTCACAGGAAGCCTTCTGGCGCGGTGAGATCGACGAAGCTGCGCTGCGTTCTGTGGCCAGCGGCATTCGCCAGGCCAACTGGCAGCGGCAGCATGCGGCCGGGCTGGATTTCGTGACCGTGGGGGATTTTGCGTTTTACGACCAGATGCTGAACCACGTCGCGCTGCTGGGTTGCGCGCCGGCGCGCTTCGGTTTCGGCGCGACGCTCGATCTTGCGCACTATTTCCAGCTGGCGCGCGGCAACGCCGACTGCCATGCGATGGAAATGACCAAATGGTTCGACACCAACTATCACTATCTGGTGCCTGAATTCAAACCGGACACCCGCTTTGCGCTGGACGGCGGCTGGCTGTTCGACGAGGTGGCGGAGGCGCAGACCGCCGGGTTCAACGCCAAGCCGGTGCTGATCGGTCCGCTCAGTTTCCTGTGGCTGGGCAAGGAAAAGACCGCCGGCTTCGACCGTCTCGACCTGCTCGACCGGCTGCTGCCGGTGTATGCGCAGATTCTGGCGCGGTTGCAGGCGCAGGGGGTGGAATGGGTGCAGATCGACGAGCCGATCCTGAGCCTGGATTTGCCGTCCGCCTGGCGCGCCGCGTTCGAACGCGCCTACCATCATCTGAACGCGGCGGGCGTCAAGCTGCTGCTCGCCAGCTATTTCGGGCCGCTGCGCGAGAACCTGCTGACGGCGCTGAAACTGCCGGTGGCCGGGGTGCACGTCGATTGCGTGCGCGGCGGCGACGAACTGGCCCAGGTGATCGACTGGCTGCCCGCCACCAAGGTGCTGTCGGCAGGCGTGATCGACGGCCGCAATATCTGGAAAAGCGATCTGAATGCCGTGTTCGAGCGCTTTGCAGGCCTGCATGCGCGGCTGGCCGAGCGGCTCTGGCTTGCCCCTTCGTGCTCGCTCTTGCACGTGCCGGCGAGCCTCGCGGGGGAAGCGCGGCTGGATGCGGAGATCAAGAACTGGCTGGCGTTCGCCGATGAAAAAATCGCCGCGCTGGCCACGCTCAAGACCGCATTCAACGCGGGCCGTCCGGCGGTGGCCGCGGCGCTGGCCGACAATACCCGGGCGCTGGCTTCGCGCCACGCCTCGCAGCGGGTGCACGATGCGGCGGTGGCGGCGCGGATGGCCGCGCTGACGTCCCTGCACGACGCGCGCAACAACGCGTTCGCGCTGCGCCAGGCGCTGCAGCGCGAGCGCTTCAGGCTGCCGGCCTTTCCCACCACAACCATCGGCTCGTTCCCGCAGACGGCGGCGATCCGTCATGCGCGCGCCCGTTTCAAGGCGGGCGACATTGGCGAGGCCGATTACGTTGCCGCGATGCAGGCCGAGATCCGTCACGCCGTGGAGAAACAGGAAGCCCTGGGACTCGACGTCCTGGTGCACGGCGAAGCCGAGCGCAACGACATGGTCGAATATTTCGGCGAGCAGCTGGCCGGCTTTGCGTTTTCGCACAACGGCTGGGTGCAGTCCTACGGCAGCCGCTGCGTGAAACCGCCGATCCTGTACGGCGACGTGTCGCGCCCGCAGCCGATGACGGTCGAGTGGACGCGCTATGCGCAGTCGCTCACCGCAAAGCCGATGAAAGGCATGCTGACCGGCCCGGTGACGCTGCTGCAATGGTCGTTCGTGCGCGACGACCAGCCGCGCGCGGCCACCGCCCTGCAGATTGCGCTGGCGATCCGCGACGAGGTGAGCGATCTCGAGGCGGCCGACATCGGCATCATCCAGATCGACGAGCCCGCCTACCGCGAAGGCCTGCCGCTGCGGCGTGCCGACTGGCCGGCCTATCTCGACTGGGCGAGCCGCGCGTTCCGCATCGCCGCATCCGGGGTGAACGACGCCACCCAGATCCACACCCACATGTGCTATTCGGAATTCAACGACATCCTGCCCGCGATCGCGGCGATGGATGCGGACGTCATCACCATCGAAACCAGCCGTTCGGACATGGAGTTGCTGCGCGGTTTCGGCGATTTCGACTATCCCAACGCAATCGGCCCCGGCGTTTACGACATTCACAGCCCGCGCATTCCCGCTACCGGGGAAATGGTCCGTCTGCTGGAAAAGGCGGCGCAGGTGATCGCGCCCGGAAAACTCTGGGTCAATCCCGACTGCGGACTGAAAACGCGCGGCTGGGCTGAAACCGAGACGGCGCTTTCGCACATGGTGGCGGCGGCCCGAAGCTTGCGGCAGGCGTGCCGGAGGGAAGCGGCGGCCCGCTAAGGTTCCGGCAGGCGCAAGCCTGCGGGGCTCTCCGGCTGCCGCCGAAGCTGTCGGCGGCACAAGGCCGCCACGGCGGAGCCGGCCCGTTCAGTCCTTGCTGCGGCCTTTGTCGTGGCCACGGCGATGGTTCTGGCCATGCTTCGTGTTCGCCGGGCAAGGTGCGCTGATCATGATGGTGCGATCGACGCCGCTGGCGGGATGCTGCACGTTGACGTAGGCGACATTCGGCTTGAACCTGTCGAAATACAAGCCGCTGCTTTCGGCGCCGACGGTCGACAGGCTGGCCCACTTGCCGATGGCCTCGGCGACGCCGTCGTTGTTCTCGTCCCTGGCGAACCAGATGTCGGCCACGCCGCCCGGCTGGTCTTCCACGATGTAGATGTTGCCTTCGGCGTCGATCGCCAGGTTGTCCGGGTTCCTGAAGGCGCTGCCGGCGGGCTGGCCGGTGGCCATGTCCAGCGTGTCCTGGCTGGCGAACAGTCGGACCGTGTCGCGCGACAGGTCGATGGAGAACACCTTGTGGTTGGTGGTGGTGGCGACGAACAGCATCTGCCTGCCGTTCTTCAGGCTCTTGATTTCCAGATCCTCCGGGCGGCCGAACCGGGTACCGCGGAAAGCCGGCAGCTTCGGCGTGGCGCGGCCGTCGATCGCGGCCAGGCCGTTGCGGTCGCTGACGACGACGGCGCCGGGCAGGGCAACGCCGGCGAGGTCGGTGAGCGGAATCCAGGCGGCGGCGCCGCTGGCTTCTTCGACCGTGCCGTCGCCCACGCGCAGCACGAAGGTCTGGCCGGCGGCAAAGTAGTCGTCGCCGCTGGCCGCATTCGGGTTGGCGGAGGTGAACTTGAAGATGTGGCTGTCGTTGCGCTCGTCGATGAAGTACAGGTTGTTGTCCTGGTCGAACGCCAGGCCTTCGTGCGCGACGCGCGGCAGAATGGCGCGCTGGACGATGACGATGTCGGCCGGGTCGGCAAGCGGATTGGTCACTTCGAACAGGCGGCCGTAAAGGCTGGTCGGGCCGGCCGGATCGCTCCACGATTCCTCGGCGGTGAGGAAGCTGCCCCACGGGGTCCAGCGCGATGCATCGAACGCCACGTGGCTGTTCGGCGCGGGGGCCGCGGTCGGACTGGACCAGATGGTGGTGGTGATCATAGTGCGCAGGTCGGTACGCTGGATGCCGGCCTGGCCGGTTTCGAACACGGTGAACAGGTAACGGCCGGCGTCGGGGCCGGTCTCGTTTGCGGTGTGCATGTCGTAGCTGCCGCTGTCGAAGCGCCTGGTCTGGACGACGTCGCGGGCAACGATGGTCGTCTGGCTGAAATGGGGCGAGGACAGCCTGTAGGGCGCCGCCTCGGGCAGGGTGCCGGCGCCGACATCGCCGGCCATGGGCGTGAAATGGCTGAACGGCATGCCGGCGGCGAAAGCCGGCGAAGCTGCCAGAGCCAGGCCGATTGCGAGCGAGCGTTGCTTGAGCGTCATGTTGCGTTTCCCTTGATCGTTGAGTGAAGGCCGCACCGGCATCCGTTCGATTCGCCGCCGGCAAGGTGCGCCCGATCGATGCGATGCACGGGCATTCTGGCGAGCCGATGTGTCAGGCCTGTTTCACCTGCGGCATGAAGCCGGTCCTGTCCTGCCCGCGCGGCACGGAACTTGCGCTTGCCTTTCGCAGTCCGCAGCGGGACTCGTTTAGAATCTTGCCACCTTGAAACCCGTTCTGCATCGCCTCTTGTTGTGCGCGCCGCTTGCGCTGCTGCCGTCGTGGGGGCACGCGGTCGAACTCGATCTGCCCGCGCGCGCCGGCACCTTCTGGCGGCAGCCCGGCGCACTGCCCGCCCCGGTTGCGGCCGCGCAAACCGATGTCGCGCGCTTTGCCAGCCTGGCCGCGCTGACCGAGCATGCGCTGCGCGAACGCACGGAATCGCGCGCCGCCTGGTTCGGCATCCAGGCCGAGGCGGCGCGGCTGAATGCCGCCGCGGCCGCCAACTGGCCCACGCTCAGCGCCCAGTTCAACTTCACCCAGAGCCGCGCGCTGTCCAGTTCGGGGGCGTCGGTGCCCACGCTCCATCGCTACGGCCCCAGCCTCAGTCTGGCCTACGTGCTGGTTGACTTCGGCGCGCGCGCAGCCGGCATCGAAGCCCAGCGCTACCAGCTCATCGCCAGCCTGCTGAACAGCAACCGCACCTTGCAGGACACCGTCGCCGAGGTCGAGGCCGCCTATTTTGCGGTGCTTGCCGCGCGCGCGCAGGAGGCCGCGCAGGCGCAGCAGGAGGCCGCCCTGCGCGCCAGTCTCGATGCGGTCGAGGTCAGGTTGCGCGGCGGCCTGGCCGCGCGCGCCGACCAGTTGCGCGCGCGCGCCGCCCTGAGCGAGGCGCAGCTCGCGCGCCAGACGGCCGAGCGCGATCACGCCAAGGCCATGGCCGCATTGAAGCGGGCCGCCGGCATTGCGCAGACGCAAACGCTGGAACTGGACTGGGAAACCGCACTGCCCGATACGCTGGCAGCCGGCACCCTGCTGGCCGATCTGCTGCACGAGGCGCAGCGCAATCGCCCCGACCTGCAAGCCTTGCAGGCCGCCGCGGCCAGTGCGCGCGCCGAGGCCGAACGCGCGCGCGCGGCGCGCTGGCCGAGTCTGTCGCTGGCAGCCAGCAGCGGCCGCACCTTTTTCCTGGAAGACGAACGGACGCCATCCACCACCTACAGCGTCGGCCTGAATCTGTCCGTGCCTCTGTTCGACGGCGGCCGGCTGGCGGCGCAGGCGCGCGCCGCCGAGCGCGACGCCGAGCGGCTGCAGGCCGAGGCCGACGGCCAGCGCAGCCGGGTGGCGCTCGGCGTGACCGAGGCGTACCACGACGTGCGCCACGCGCAGGACCGGCGCGACGGCGTGGCGGTGCAGTTCGACAGCGCCAGCGAGTCGGCGCGTGCCGCCGGGGCGCGCTACGCCGCCGGGGTCGGCAGCCTGCTCGAACTGCTGACCGCGCAGGCCGACCTGGCGCGCGCCCGGCAAAGCGCCGCGCAGGCCGACGCCGACTGGCTGGCGGCCTTTTCCCGTTTGAACCATGCCCTGGGCCGTCTACCCGGCGTCTCTACTGCGAACCCGCCATGAAACTCCGTATTCTTGTCATCCTTGTCGTGCTGGCGCTGATCGCGGGCGTGGCGTATCGCATCCAGAACCAGGCGGGCAGCGACAGGCAGGCCGGCAGGGATCGCGCGCTCAGCGTGAAAACCGTGCCGGTGGCGGTGCGCGATTTCCCCCGGGTGATCGATCTGCCCGGCACGCTGGAAGCCGCCCATCAGGTGGCCATCGTCGCCCAGGCCGGCGGCAGCGTGCTGCAGCAGCATGTGCAGGAAGGCGACAGCGTGCGCGCCGGGCAAGTCCTGTTCAGCCTGGATGCGCGGCCGGCGCAGGCGCGCATCGCGCAAAGCCAGGCGGCGCTGACGGGCGCGCGCGCCGAAACCGCCGAGGCGGAAAAAAAGCGCGAGCGCTTGAGCCCGTTGCTGCAGTCGGGCTACATCAGCCGCCAGGAGTTCGACGACGCGCAGCTGGCGCTGGAAGCCGCCCGCGCCCGCGCCGGCAGCGCCCGCGCCGAACTGGAATCGGCGCGGCTGGAGGTGGCGTATGCACAGATCCGCGCGCCGATTGCCGGACGCGTCGGCCGTATCATGGTGCGGCCGGGCAGCCTGGTGCAGGCGGGGGGCGAGCCGCTCACCACGCTCTTGGCCCCCGGAACGCTCGACGTGCGCGCCAGCGTGGCGCAGCAGGACTGGCCCGAGCTGGCGGCGGCGCGCGCGCGCGGCAAGGTGACGGCCGAGATCGTGCTCGACGCGGATGCGTCGGTGCAGGCCCGGGGCGAGCTCGTCTTCGCCGACGCGCAGATCGACGCCGCCACTGGCGCGGTGCCGGTCAAGGTACGGCTGGCCGCGACGCCGCCCGCGCTGCTGTCGGGACAGGGGGTGCGGGTGCGCCTGCTGCTGGGCGTTGAGCCGGGCGCCAAGGTGGTGCCGGAAGCGGCGCTGCAGCACGCGCAGGAAGGCACCTATGTCTATGTGGTGCGCGGCGGCAAGGCTGTGGTGCAGCCGGTGCGGCGGGTCCGCAGCCTGGACGGCGAACATGTGGTGGCGGGCGAACTCGCCGCCGGCGAGCCGGTGCTGATCGAGATTCCGCAGCGGCTCAAGGCGGGCGGCAAGGTCAGTCTCGAAAGCGCGCCCCGATGAATCTGTCGCGGCTGTTCATCGAGCGCCCGGTCGCCACCCTGATGCTGGTGCTGGCGCTGGCGCTGTTCGGCGCGCTCGCCTACAGGATGCTGCCGGTGAACGATCTGCCGCAGGTGGACTTCCCCACGCTGCGCATCTCGGCTTCGCTGCCCGGCGCCAATCCGGAGACCATGGGCAACACCGTGGCGACGCCGCTGGAGCGGCAGCTGGCGACGGTGGCGGGAATCGAATCGATGAGTTCGCAGTCGAGCCAGGGATCGACCAATATCACCCTGCAGTTCGAACTCGGGCGCGACATCGATGCCGCCGCGCAGGACGTGCAGACCGCAATTGCGCAGGCGGCGCGCAATCTGCCTCAGGGCATGGACCCGCCGCAGCTGCGCAAGATCAACCCGGCCGATTCGCCGATTCTGTATCTGGCGCTGTCGGCCGAACGGCTGCCGCTGACCGAGCTCGACGCCATTGCCGATTCGCGGGTGGCGCAGCGCTTGTCCGGTTTGAGCGGGGTGGCGCAGGTGCTGGTGTTCGGATCGCAGAAATACGCGCTGCGGCTGTATCTCGACCCCGCCAGGCTGCAACAGCGCGGCCTGACCTTTGCCGATGTCATCGCCGCCGTGCAGGGCGCCAACGCCAACCTGCCGTCCGGCACCCTCGACGGCGCCAGCCGCGCCTATACGGTGAAGGCGCCGGTGGCGCTCGCCAATGCGGCCGACTTCGGCGACATCGTGGTGGCCTATCGCGACGGCGCCGCGCTGCGGGTGAAAGACCTCGGCCGCGCGGTCGACAGCGTGGAAAACGACAAGGCGCGCACCTGGTACAACGGCACCCGTGCCATCGTGCTGGCGGTGCAGCGCCAACCGGGGGCGAACACGGTGGAGGTCGCCGACCGCATCCGCGCGATGCTGCCGCAGATCGAGGCCGAGTTGCCGGACGGCGTGCGCCTGCAGGTGCATTTCGACCGCTCGCGCTTCGTCAAGGACTCGCTGCACGAGGTCAACTTCACCCTGATCCTCGCGCTGGTGCTGGTGATCCTGGTCATTTTCGCCTTCCTGCACAACCTGCGCGCCACGCTGATCGCCGCGCTGGTGCTGCCGAGTTCGCTGCTCGGCACCTTCGCCTTCATGCACCTGCTGGGCTACAGTCTCAACAACCTCTCGCTGATGGCGATCACGCTGGCGATCGGCTTCGTGGTCGACGACGCCGTGGTGGTGATCGAGAACATCGCGCGCCATCTGGAGATGGGCAAGCCGCGCATGCAGGCCGCGCTCGATGGCGCGCAGGAGATCGGCTTCACCGTGCTGTCGATGACGATCTCGCTTGCCGCGGTGTTCCTGCCGATCCTGTTCATGGGCGGCATGATCGGCCGGCTGTTTCAGGAATTCGCGGTCAGCATCGGCGTCGCCGTGCTGCTGTCCGGCGTGGTCGCGCTGACGCTCACGCCGATGCTGTGCGCGCGCGGGCTGGCGCACGCGCCGCCCGGCAATCCGCTGTCGCGCATGTTCGACGCCGGCTTCAACCGCTTCCGCGATTTTTACGGCGCCACCCTGCGCGCCAGCATGCGCCATCGCGGCGCGATGCTGCTGGCGTCGCTGGCGGTGCTGGGGGCGATGCTGTGGCTGGCCGGACAGGTCAAGCAGGGCTTCATTCCGCGCGTCGACTCGGGCATGATTTTCGCCAGCATCCAGTATCCCGAGGGCATCCCGTTCGAGGAACTGAGCGCGCGCCAGCAGAAAATCGCCGCCATCGTGCAGCGGCATCCCGCGGTCGAAGGCCTGACCTCCTCGGCCGGTCAGGGCGGCGGCGGCGTGACCGGCGGCAACGTCGGCCGGCTGGTGATCCGGCTGACGCCGCGCGGCGGCCGCCCCGGCGCGGACCAGGTGATCGAGGAGCTGCGCGCGCAGACCCGCAAGGTGAGCGGCGTCAACGTCACGCTGCAAAACCCGGCCTCGATCAACGTCGGCGCGCTGGCGTCGAGCAGCGACTATCAACTGACCCTGACCTCGGGCGATTTCGAGGCGCTGAAAACCGCCTCCGCCGCGGTCGAAAAGCGGCTGGATGCGCTGCCGCAGATCGAGGATGTCAACAGCGATCTGGAGCTGCGCAACCCGGAGCTGCGCGTCAGCCTCGATCAGATCGAGGCCGCGCGCCTCGGCGTGACCACGCAACAGGTCCAGCAAACCCTGTACGACGCACTGGGGGGGCGTCGCATCAGCGAAATCTACGGCACCAGCGACCAGTACGTGGTGAGCGTCAAGGCGCTGCCGGAAGCCCAGCTGAATCCGGCGATCATCGGCCAGCTGCCGCTGAAAACCGCGGCAGGCACGCTCACCCGGCTCGATGCGGTGGCGCGGGTGGAAGCCGGGGTCGGGCCGATCGCAGTACATCACTACGGCCAGCAGCCCGCGGTCACGCTGTCGTTCAACCTCGCGCCGGGCGTCTCGCTGGACGCTGCGCTGGCGGCCGCATACGAGGCGGCAAGGGACGCCGTGCCGGCCGAGGTGGCGCTGGAATTCACCGGTGCCGCGCAGAAATTCCAGGAATCGACGGTGCAGCTGCCGCTGCTGCTGCTGTTCACCGTCGTCGTCATCTACATGGTGCTGGCGGTACTGTATGAACACCTCGGGCATCCGCTTACCATCCTCACCGCGCTGCCGCTCGCCGGTTTCGGTGCGCTCCTGGTGCTGCTGCTGATGGACGAGGAACTCAACATCTTCAGCTTCGTCGGCATCATCCTGCTGGTCGGCCTGGTGAAGAAGAACGGCATCATGATGATCGACTTCGCGCTGATGCGTCAGCGTGCCGGCATGAGTGCGGAAGATGCCATCGTCGAGGCCTGCCTGGTACGTTTGCGGCCGATCATGATGACCACCTTCGCCGCCATCTTCGCCACGCTGCCGATCGCGATCGGTTTCGGCGCCGGCGGCGAGGCGCGCCGCCCGCTCGGCATCGCGGTGGTCGGCGGACTGGTGTTCTCGCAGTTCCTCACGCTCTACATCACCCCCACCTTCTACGTCAGCATGGCGCGGCTGCAGGCGGCCTTGACCCGCTGGCGCGCCCGCTTCGCCTGATCACATCAACCAGGCCAGCGCGGCATAGCGCGTCAGCTTGCCCAGCGCCATCAGCAACAGAAAACTGCCCACCCCGACACGCAATATCCCGGCGACCAGGCACAGCGGGTCGCCGATCAGAGGCAGCCACGCCAGCAGCAGGCTGGGCCGGCCGTAGCGAAGGAACCAGCGTTCGGCCCGGGCCATGCGGCGTACGGTTTTTTCGCTGCCGTGCGGCACGATGCGCCGGCCAAAACGTCCCATGCCGTAGGTAACGAGGCTGCCGAGCACATTGCCGGCAGTGGCGGCCGCCACGCTGGCAAGCGGGTCGGCTCCCTGGTGCAGGCGATACAGCAGCAGCGCTTCGGAACCCCCGGGGAACAGGGTGGACGACAGCAGCGCCGAACCGAACAGCGTCCAGTCCATCAGCGGCCGACCGCCTGACGCGCAGGTGCGGCAGTGGATTGGATCGGGAGCGGCGGATGATGCATGGCGGGTTACGCTGAATGGCGGAGCGACAAGTGTGGCACAGCCGATGCATGGAAAGATAACAACGATTGATGTTTTCAATCGTTGTTATCCAGATTATCCGTTGGATCGATTTATCGATAACCCCTAACATCGTTCCTGTCTTGATTGACAACGCAAATCAACCAAACAGGAGCGCATCATGCAGAACACGAAGTCCCCGACCATCCAGAACCTCGAAGCCGCCTTCGCCGGCGAGTCGATGGCCCACATCAAGTACCTGTGGTTCGCGCGCCAGTGCCGCAAGGCCGGCGACGAAGCGACCGCCAGAGTGTTCGAGGACACCGCCGCGCAGGAAATGCTGCACGCTTTCGGCCACGCCGAGCTGCTGTTCGCCGACGAGACGATGACCCCGGCCAAGTGCCTGCAGTACGCGATCGAGGGCGAGACCTACGAATACGCCGAGATGTACCCGAAGTTCCGCCACGAGGCGATGGTCGAGGGCAATACCGCTGCGGTGGCCGAGATGGACGAGCAGATCGTCGAGTCGAAAGAGCATGCCGAGATGTTCAAGCGCGTACTGGACAAGGCCGCCAAGCGTTTCGCCGCGCTGGCCAGGGTGGAAGAGAAGCACGCGAAGCACTACCAGGCGCAAAAGGACGCGATCACGGCCTGAGTGGATGACTGAAGACTATTTATAAATTGAAAGGACACATCATGAAAACCTGGCAATGCATTGTTTGCGGTTATGTTTACGAGGAATCCAATGGCGATCCGGAGCACGGCATCGCTCCCGGCACGCGCTGGGAGGATGTACCCGAGGACTGGGAATGTCCGGACTGCGGGGTCGCCAAGGCCGATTTCGAGATGATCGAAGTCGCCGTCGCCTGAGCATCGCCACCCTCTCAGGGGCCGCACTGGATGCGGCCCCGTTATCCCAGGAGAATCCCATGCCCCCTATTGTTATCGCCGGTTCCGGCCTGGCCGGCTACACCCTGCTGAAGGAAATCCGCAAACGCGATGCGACCGTGCCGGTCACCCTCGTCACGGCGGACGACGGCACCTTCTATGCCAAGCCCAACCTGTCGAATGCGCTCGCCGCGGGCAGGACGGCGGCGGCGCTGGCCGGCGCCAGCGCGCAGGAAATGGCGGCCGGGCAGAACGCGACGGTGCTGCCGTACACCCGCATCACGGCAATCGACACGCAAAGGCAGCGCATCCACAGTGACGGCGGCGAACTGGAATATCGCCAGCTGGTTCTTGCCCTCGGTGCCGACCCGATTCCGCACGGGCTTGCCGGCAGCGGCGCGGCGGACGTGCTGACGGTGAACGACCTCGCCGATTATGCGGCTTTTCGCGGCGCCATCGATGGCAAGAAGCGCATCACCGTTTTGGGCGGCGGCCTGATCGGCTGCGAGTTCGCCAACGATCTGGCCCATGCCGGCTTTGCGGTCGACGTGGTGCATCTGGGCGGCTGGCCGCTGGAGCGCCTGCTGCCGGTTGAAGCCGGCCAACGGCTGGCCGACAGCCTGACCGTGCTGGGGGTGCGCTGGCATTTCGGGCGCACCGGGAAAAGCGTCGATGCGGTCGCGGACGGCTATCGGGTCGTGCTCGACAACGGTGAAGTCATCGAAGCCGATGTCGTGCTGTCGGCGATCGGCCTGCGGCCGCGCATCCGGCTGGCGCAGGCGGCAGGCATTCCGGTGGGGCGCGGCATCCAGACCGATCGCCTGTTGCAAACCGGTGCGGCCAACGTGTACGCAATGGGCGACTGCGCCGACATCGAAGGGCTCAATCTGCCCTATGTGCAGCCGCTGATGATGCAGGCGCGTGCGCTCGCCGCCACGCTGACGGGTACCCCGACCCCGGTGGTGTACCCGGCGATGCCGGTGATGGTGAAAACCCCGGTGCATCCGGTCGCCGTGCTGCCCCCCAGGATCGACGCGCCAGGCGGTTGGAAGGTCGAATGCAGCGACACGGGCGTGTGCGCACTGCACACGGACGCCACCGGCCGCCTGCAGGGCTTCGTGCTCACCGGCAGCGAAACCGGCCGCCGCAATGCGCTGGTGAAAGAACTGGCAGTCTGAGTGTGCCCGGCCGGCTACGCCTGCTCAGGCGCAGCCGGTGGTTGCAGTGCGGCGATCAGGGGGCAGCTCAGCTTGCCCCGCCGCGTGGCGCAGCGGTCGACGAGCTGTGCCAGTTCGGACTCGATACGCTGCAGGTCGCCCAGCCGCCTGCGGACATCGGCGAGCTTGCGCTCGGCGATGTCCGGGCTTCCGAACACCGCGTGCCGTCGTCCAGTTGCAATAATTGCGCAACCTCGTCCAGCGTGAATCCGATGCGCTGCGCCGCCTTGATGAACAGCACGCGCGCCACGTCCGCCCGGTCGTAGCGACGGATGCCGCGCGGCGGTTTATCCGGCTCGGCCAGGAGGCCGCGGCGCTGATAGAAACGGATGGTCTCGACATTGACGCCCGCCGCCAGCGCCAGTTTTGAAATGGGTAGGAGCTGCATCTTGACTCCGTACATGGGTACGGACTTTATCCTACGTCCAGCCGGTTTTTTGGCAAAGAAAGGCACGCGGGCATCCCCGCCACGCCAGCCCGCACAGCGATGGTCCTCTGAAAGGGGCGCTCGATGCATGACGTGATTCTTGAATCCAGCCTGACGTGCCCCGCATGCGGCCATGTCAAAACCGAGACCATGGCCACCGACGCCTGCCAGTGGTTCTATGAATGCGCGGCGTGTCACACGATATTGAAACCGAAGCCGGGAGACTGCTGCGTCTTCTGCTCGTACGGCAGCGTGCCCTGTCCGCCCATCCAGGCGCAGCGCGGGCAGACTGCAACTGGCCCTGTGCGAAGCGATCCGCCGGGGGAGCCGCCCGCAGGGACAGCGTAGCCAGTACGGGTCACATGGGCGAAAATGCCGCATGGACATTTTCCGCATCTTTCATCTGCAATGCGCGCGCCGTCTTCCCGCGCTGCCCGGGTCCCACCCCTGTTCCCGCTTGCACGGGCATTCGTTCAAGGTCGAACTCGTCGTCACCGGAGACCTTGATCCCGTGCTCGGCTGGGTGCTCGATTTCGCCGATGTCGAGGCGGCCTGGCAGCCCATCCACGCTGCGCTGGATCATCGTTGCCTCAACGACATCGACGGGCTGGACAATCCCACCAGCGAAAATCTGGCGGTGTGGCTGTGGCGCGAGCTCAAGCCGGCGCTGTCCGGCCTGAGTGCCGTCACGGTCATGGAAGCCCATGATTCGGGCTGTACCTATCGCGGCTAGCCGGATTCACGGCTGGCGGACCTCACGCGTCTGGCGGCCATTGTGCAGGCCGCCCACGGCTTGGCTACCACACGAAAAACTGCGTACCCCAGGCGGCAAGCGGAACGGCCGTCGCCGCCAATATCCCCAATGCGGCCGCGGCGCGGTTACGCCCGGCCAGACGCCATGCAAGCGTCGTGCTCCAGAGGGCGGCGAGCGCCAGCAGCGCGATGCGTGCATCGTTGGCCCACGGCAGGACGAGCCTTTCGCCCGCCAGCTGGGAAGTCGTAAGCAGGCTCAGGCCGACGAAAACGCTGATTCCGGCGAAAGGAATGAGGGTCTGGGACAGACGCCGCCAGGGCAGCCCGGTCAGCATGCCGGCCAGCCGCAGCCAGCCCCATATCCACCCGCCGACGACGAGCGTTTCGGCGGCGATGTAGGCGAGCAGCAATCCGCCGTCCAGCCAGGTGAAGACGTCGTTCACCTCCGGATAATACGTAAACAGCCACCAGTGACCTGTCTCGTTGAGCGGCCACCAGATATCGCGGTCCACCAGCCATCCTGCCGCAGCCTGTTTCGCGGCCACGAGCCAGGGCGAGGCGCTCCATTGGAACGCCCCGAGCGCCACGCCCAGCATGCCGAAGACCAGCAGGCGGGCAGGCCAGGCGTTCGTTTCTTCGGCCGCGTTTTCAGGCGCGCCAGACGGGCGGAGTATCTCGGCATCGGGTGAACGCAGGGCGAGCTGCACGGCGTTCCGTTCTCCGGCGCAGCGTCCGCAGGCGTGGCAGGCCGAGGCGCTCTCCATGCGCCGGATGTTGATCAGGGGGGCGCAGTTGATGCCGTGCTCCCGGCTGGTGCGATGTCCGGCGGGCGCCGCGTCCCAGGCGGATCGGTCGACCCTGAAATGCACGGGAGCGACCTTGGCGAGGAGGCCGAACACGCCGGAGACCGGGCACAGATGCTTGCACCAGACCCGTTTTTCGCGTCCCCAGACCAGCCCCACGGCAATCGCCGCGACGGTCGATCCGCCGAGGATGAGCAAGGCAGGTTTCGGGTAGTCGTACACGCTGGTCATCTGCCCGAACACGGTGGTCATGACGAAGGCCACGAACGGCCATCCCCCCCACGTCATCCAGCGCGGAATGCCGCGCCCCAGGCCGAATCGCGAAACCCATTCGGTGAGCGCGCCTTCCGGGCACAATACGCCGCACCACACCCGACCCAGTACCATGATGGAAAGGATGACGAAGGGCCACCAGATGCCCCAGAACGCGAACTGGGCAAAACGGGTGAGGTTGCTCCATAGGTGTGCCTGGTCGGGCGGAAGGGGCAGAAAGGCCGGCACCGCCACCAGCACGAGGTAGCTCGCCACGACCAGCCATTGTGCGGCGATGATGGCGTTGCGATGGCGTCGCATGGCGAGCCCCAGGCGGGCGAGCCGGCTGGTGTCGGGAGGTGACGCCGTGATCTGCCCTGTCGCGGTATTCATCCCTTGCGCCTCATGGGTTTCAGTTTGAGCAGCACGCCAAGGGCAAGCGTCCAGTAGACCGCGAGCAGCGTGTAGGCCATGCCCGATGGCGCCGCCCGATAACCGGTGAAGGCGGCGACGAGCCCGCCCGTCCGCGTGCTGTCGTCGAGCAGGAATCCCATGTTCCACAACGGGTCCGCCAGCGGCGGCAGCGCTTCCAGGCCGACGAGTTTTTCCGCACCGTCCACCAGCAGTGCCCCGCCCAGCAGCAGGAGCATCACTTCCGTGACACGGAAAAAGGCGCGCCATGAAACAAACCGGGTGCCGCGGGAAAGCAGCCAGTAGGCGGCCAGCGCGAGCAGGAAACCGGCCGCGCTGCCGAGGGCGATATCGCCATTCGCGCTGCCCTTGACCGAGCCGTAGAGGAACACCACCGTCTCGGCGCCTTCCCGTCCCACCGCCACTGCCGCCAGGACTGCAATGGCCAGCCAGTTTGCCCGATCGGCGGCGCTCGCCATGCCGGCTTCCAGTTCCTTTTTAAGACCGGCACCGTGGCGGCGCATCCACCAGACCATCTGAAAAATCAGCGCGCAGGCCGCCAGCGGCATGATGGCCTGGAACCATTCCAGCGCACTCGCCGAAACCCATGTCTGGACATTCATGATCGTCACGGCGAGGAACACGGCCAGCCCGAGGCCTGCCGCGATCCCGCCCCAAAGCCAGGGGAAGCCGGCGCGGGCGTCGGGGCGGGCACTGAGCCAGCCGTGCAGAATGCCGATCACCAGCATCGCTTCGATGGTTTCCCGCCAGACAATGAAGAGCGCGTTGCCCATGTGTCATCCTTTTTTATTTCACGACGATGCGGGTGCGTCCGGTGTTCGGGTGAAATTCGTCGAAGAACTCGTATTCGCCGGGCTTGAGCGGGGCGATCACTATGAATGACGCCGCACCCGGTGCGAGCACCTTCTCTTTGCGGAGCTGCAGGCTTTCGAATTCGATGGCGTCGCGCCCCTCGTTGCGTATCACGATCTTGAAACGTACGCCGGCCGGCACGTTCAGCGTGTCGGGGATGAACCGTCCGGCCCTCGCCACCACGCTGTAGGTGAGCAGGTCGGCGCCCTGCGCGACAGTGGGCAGGAGAAATACCGCCGCCGCGAAGACAGCGGCGAGCTGGTCGAGGATGAACCTGTTCGTGTTCATGGCAACCTCAATAGTGCAATTGCGCGCGCAGCCCGAGCACGCTGACATTTTTGGCGCCGGGGTTGCCACCCATTCTCCAGATATGCTGGAAGTCGGGGGACAACTCGAATTGCGGGCTGATGCGATAGCGATAGTAGAGTTCCGCCACTTTCTCCGCGCCGTCGGGCATGAAAGTGAAATCGGGCGTGCCGTCGCTGTCCAGGTCGCCCGAGCCGCCGGCCGCGCGGTAATCGCCGCTCGCCTGCAGCCAGCCGCCCGCCAGGCCGATGGCGTCCGCACCCCGGTTCCAGTAGGCGCCATTGAACTCGGCGCCAAGAGTGAGCGCGCGATCGAAAGGCACCTTGCCCTTGGCCATCTGGCCATAGCGGCCGAACAGGGTCACGCCGTCGCCTACCCGCTGGTCTGCGGAAATGCCCCAGCCCACTTGCTTGGCGCTGGAACCGTCGAGCTGGGTGCCTTGCCCCTGGTTCCACGCGTAGAACCGGTAATTGCCGGCGAGGCCGTAAAACCTGAGCGAGGTCTCGGCCTGGGCCATGACCAGGGGGGCCGAGAAGAAACGCTGGTAATTGGCACCCTCGCCGGTGCCGAACACGCCGAGAGAAAGCCGCCAGGTTTCCGGTTTGCGGGTTTCGTTGAGATAGGAGGCCACGAAGCCCGGCTGGAATCCGTTGGCATCCACCCCGATCTGGCCGCCGGCGTCAAGAAGCGGGCTGTGCGTGAAGATGGAATTGAGGAACTGGACGGACTCATCCCCCGCGGCGGCGTTCTGGTCGAAGAAGCCGAAGATGTCCATCTTGCCGAAGGTAAGCTCCAGGGTTTCGCGCGAGCGGGGCTTGAAGCCGCCGAAGGGCAGGGGAATGGAAGCCTGGTACCAGGCCTGCCCCAGGATCGCCACCGAGTCGTCGGGGCTTGCGCCACTGGCTCGGAAGGCCACGGCATTGGGGGCGCTGGCGAACGCGCCCAGGTTGGCGAAGGGACTGTTCAGCCCCAGGCCCTGGCCCATCCGGAAATGCGCGAAGAGCTTGTGATCGACGTTGCCGATCGGCTCCAGCGGAAGCTCGGCCGTGACATCGGCACGGTAGTTGAGCTGGCTGTTGCCGTCGGCGGTGCGCTTGGGCAGCCCGGAGGGCATCTGCGCCACCGTGGTCAGACTGATCCCGGCTTTCAGCCCTTCCAGGCTGTCGATTGTCTTTGCCGATTTCTTCATGTCCAGCACGTCGGTTTCCACCGCCTTCAGGCGCGAGGTGAGCTCGGGTTCGTACTGGCTGACGTTGTCGCTCTCCAGGCCTTTCGTCACATCCGTCTGCGCCTGCTCGAGGGAGGCGACGCGCTTTTCGAGCTCGGCCGGCGACGATGCTGTCGCGCCGTTGCTCCGGATTTGCCGTTCCAGTTCGGTGTTGCGTTTTTCGAGCTGGTCCACGCGTTCGCTGAGCTTCCGGATCAGGTCCGTCAGTGCCGTTTCGGAGGCCGCCGCGGGGGCTGGCAGCGCGACCAGCAGGGCGGCGGCGAGTGCCAGCGGTCGCGTGGGAATTCGGGCCATGGCTCAATACCCGCCTTTCTTGCCGATGCCGACGTAGGTGAAATCGTATTCGACGGCAAAAGGCTTGAACCAGGGACGCACGCCGGTGAGGCGGTCGGTATGGCGGCCGAAGTGGGTCGCGGCGGAAGGCGGATGGATGGTGTACTTGACGTGGTACTTGCCGGGCCCCATGAGCGTCACGTTGTCGCCGTAGTGCGGGCCGTCGTTCGCCACCATGGCCATGAAGTCGCCGGCGATCTTTTCGCTGGCGCCCTGCTTGGTGACCTCGTATTTGATCGTCAGATAGGGTATCCAGGCGCCTTCGTCGAAGCCGTTGGGATTGTTGGCCAGCGCGTGGATGTCGGCTTCCATGTGCACGTCGGAATCCTTGGCCGCGCGCATCATGCCGGCCGGCTCCATCTCGACGGGCTGCAGGTAGACAGCGGCGATTTCCATGCCGTTGCGTTGCTGTGGCGAGCCGATTGGGTATTCGACGGCGAACGCTGTTGTGGCCAGGCTTGCCGACAATGCCGCCACGGCGACGGGGGGGATGAAATTGCGAAGAACCACGGGCCTCTCCTTGTTTGGGATCGATGACGATTGGCTGGCTATAAGAACGCAGAGGTCCGTTGGCTGGCTTGGAATTCGAGTTGTTCCGACAGCGTCGGCTTGCCGTTATGCCTGCCGCAATACGCTAGCGGTACCGCTCCATCACGTGACTTAGCCTCGTTTCCCGGCGTCGCACGGCCCGGGCTTGGCCGGACTTTGCCGTCGTCGGTCAAGTCGAGCGCCTGGCACGCAGCAATATTAATGATAATCAGAACTGTTAGCAATAACGTTTTTGTCCCATGCGGCTGGAAGGTGGGTGGTTGAAATATGCCTTGCATCATTCTAATAATCGCGAGAATATTGGTTCATGGACAAGCGCCACACCAAAGACCTTCTCTACGAAGCCGTCGCCCGCATCGGCAAGGCGGTTTCCAGCCCCAAGCGGCTGGAGTTGCTGGAATTGCTGGCGCAGGGCGAAAAAACCGTGGACGCCCTGGCTGCCGAAGCCGGAATAGGCATCAAGCTCGCCAGCGCGCATCTCAAGGTGCTGAAGGCTACGCGGCTGGTCGAAGCGCGGCGCGATGGACGCTTCATCGCCTATCGCCTGTCGGGCGAGGACGTCAGCGCGTTGTGGGTCAATCTGCGCACCGTCGCGGAAGAGCACCTGGTCGAACTCAAGGTGGAAATGGAGCGCATTTTTGCCGCGCCGGAAAAGCTCGACGCCGAAACGCGGCGCTCGCTGATGGAAAAAGCGCGGCGCGGCGACGTGGTGGTGATCGATGTGCGTCCGTCCGCCGAATATGCCAGTGGCCATCTGCCGTTCGCGCGCTCACTGCCGCTGTCCGAACTCAAACAGCGGCTGGCTGAACTGCCTGCCGACCGCGACATCGTCGCCTACTGCCGCGGGCCGTTCTGCATGATGTCCGCCGAAGCCGTCGCGTTGCTGAAGGAACACGGCTACCGCGCACGCAAGATCGCCGACGGCATCCCCGAATGGCAAGCAGCGGGTTTGCCGCTGGCTTGAGTTTGATGTGATCCCGCCCCGGCTTTCCGTTCGCTCCGAATACCCATCAAGGAGATAGCCATGTTTTTCCGCCAGTTGCTGGCCAAGGATGCCACCCTGTCCTATTTCTTCGGCTGCGGTTCCTGCCACGTCGGCGTCGCCGTCGACCCCGTGCTCGGCGACGAGCAGAGGTTCATCGACGAAGCCGCGAAACAGGACGTGAAGATCACGCATGTGATCGACACCCATGTCCATGCCGACCACTTTTCGGGCGGCCGCAGCCTGGCCGAGCTGGCCGGCGCGGCCTACTGCCTGCATGAATCCAATAAAAGCCGGGTGAAGTATCCGTTCGAAGCGCTCAAGGACGGCCAGCGCATCGACGTCGGCAACGTCGTCATCGACGTGCTGCACACCCCCGGCCACACGCCCGACTCGATCTGCCTGCTGGTCACCGACAAGCGCCGCGCCCCGGCTGGCGAAAATGCGACGCCGTGGTTCGTCCTCACCGGCGACACCCTGTTCGTCGGCAGCGCCGGGCGGCCCGATCTCGCCGGCAGGGAAGCCGAGATGGCAGGGCAGATTCATGACACCCTGCACCAGCGCCTGCTGACGCTGCCGGCCGAGGTCGAGCTGTATCCCGGCCACACCTCGGGCAGCGTCTGCGGCGCCGGCATGTCGGGCAAGCCGATGTCGACCATCGGCTTCGAGAAACGCTGGAACCCGATGCTGGCGATGAGCCGCGACGAATTCGTCGCCGCGCTGACCGAGACGATCCCGCCGCGCCCGGCGGAAATGGACCGCATAGTCGCGTACAACCTCGGCAACTGAACATGTCGCTCGCCCAGAACGCGGTGGACTATCGCTACGGCATCCGCCACAACTTCGCCCAGTTCTCGCACCAGCTGGTGCAGGTATTTTTCGTCGGGCTGACCATCGGCATGTTCCGCACCGTGGTGCCGGCGCTCGCCGAAACCGAATTCGGCGTCGCCCGTGGCTCGTTCATGATGCTGACGGCCTTCGTCACCGCCTTCGGCTTCGTCAAGGGCACGCTCAACTTCGTCGCCGGGCGGCTGTCCGAGCGTATCGGCCGCAAGAAGGTATTGTTCGCGGGCTGGCTGGCGGCGCTGCCGATTCCGTTCATGATCCTGTATGCGCCGAGCTGGGGCTGGATCGTCGCGGCGACCGTGCTGCTGGGGGTAAACCAGGGCCTCGCCTGGTCGATGACGCAGACCGCCAAGCTGGATTTGACCACGGCCGACCAGCGCGGACTGACCATCGGGCTCAACGAGTTCTCAGGCTACTTCGGTGTCGCGGTGGCGGGCGTCGTCACCGGCTACCTCGCCACGGCTTTCGGCCCACGCGAGGGACTGATGATTTTCGGCCTGACCGTGGTGGCGCTGGCCGGCCTGCTGACCCTGCTGTGGGTGAAGGACACCCTGCCGTGGGCGCATGCCGAAGGCAAGAAGCACGCTGCGGGCTTGATGACGGGTCCGAAGCCGCGCTACCCGGGCAATATCTCCGAGCAGCCCGGCACCTGGGAAGTCTTCACCCTGATGTCGTGGCGCGATGCGCGCATGGCGTCGGTCAGTCAGGCCGGCCTGGTGGAAAAGTTCGTCGATGCGCTGGTGTGGGTGTTCTTCCCGGTCTATCTCTACCAGCAGGGCCTGAGTCTTGCCGGCATCGGCTGGGTGGTCGGCGTCTACGGCTTCGTCTGGGGCATATCGCAGTTCTTTACCGGCCACTGGTCCGACCGTGTCGGCCGCAAGAAGCCGATCGTCGCCGGCATGTGGCTGTGCGGCGGCGGCGTCGCGCTGGTGCTGCTGGGCGAAGGCGAGCTGTGGTGGTCGTTCGCCGCCGCGGTGATGGGCTTCGGCATGGCGCTTTTGTACCCCACGCTGTCGGCGGCGGTGTCCGACATCGCCCACCCCAACTGGCGCGGCTCGGCGATCGGCATCTACCGCTTCTGGCGCGATCTGGGCTACGGCATCGGCGCGCTGCTGCTGGGTGCGGTGGCGGCGCTCTTCGGCGGCATCGAGGCGGGCTTCTGGTTCACCGCCGCCGCCATGTTCGTCTCCGGCCTCGTCGTGCTGCTGGCGTGCGAGGAAACCCATCCGCGCCTCAATCCGGATACCGATTGATCCTGCCCCACCAGGAACGCCCATGAGCAAAACACTAACAGCCCTGCCCGCACGTTTTGCCTTGCTGGCCGCGCCCGGTCGCGCGGACGAGCGCTCCGCCGTGGTTGATGCCCTGTCCAGCTGCATGGATTTTGCCGAATGCGGCAGCAGCCTGATCTGGCCCGAGCGGATTCCGAAGGATGACTGGAAGAAGCGTTTCATCGTTGACGCGCGCGATGCCGCGCAGTTCGAGAAGGCGCCCATCCCCGGGGCGGCCAACATCGGGTGGCGCCGGGCAGTGACGCGACGCGCCGAGTTGCCGAGAGCGCGCATGGCGGTGTACTGCAATTCGGACTCCTTGTCGGCGCAGGCGCTGTTCGCACTGAGCCTGCTGGGCCACGACAACGTCAAGGTGCTGCGGGACGGCCTCGCAGGCTGGAAAGAGAAGGGCTACTTCGACGCCCGCACGCGCGCCAGCCAAGCGGCCGGGCATTGATCGCGCCAGAGCGGATACGGGCTTGGCTGGCCGGCACTTCATTCAGACAGCCGGCCGATTCGATCAGCGCCTTTTCTTGATATGCCCGGCGTGCGAATAAGCTTCCTCGTGGCCCTTGCGCTGTCGCTGGGGGGACACGCTGGCCTCTTGGCGCTTGTGCGGTTCCAGGGATTGACCTCTCCGCCAGCGGCAGTCCAGGTGCCGTTGCAGGTCGACTTTGCGCTCGCGCCAGCGCAGCCGATGAAGCCCGCCCACCCGGCCAGGCCCGCACCGCCGGAGGTGGAGAGGCAAAAACCCGTTCGCGTACTGGATGCGAACGCACCGTCCGCGCCCGAGAAGACGCCTGCCACGCTGGCCGCGCCGTCCGCGCCCACGGCGGAAGAATGGCAGCTCGCCGCCACCTACACGCTCAAGAACAGCAAGCGCTACCGTTACAACTGGGGCCAGCAGGTGCGCAGCATGATGGGTACGGCGGTGGAAGGCGAGCGCCAGGGGCTGGTTCGGTTCCGCATCGAGATCGCGTCCGACGGCACGCTCGCCCGGGCGGATGTGCTGTGGTCGACCTCTGATACGGTCGAAAAACTGGCTTTGCAGGCGATCCGCGCCATGCCGCCGCTGCCACCCACGCCGACGGGCAAGCCGCTGGTTTTCGAGAAGACGGTCGCCTTGCTGCCATTCGAGACGGGCTGGCCGCCGATCTACAAGAACGACTGCCTGCCGGATCCTGCCACGTTCAAAAACCCGTTCGCGTGGAACGGAGGTTCCTCGCCGCGGCGCGTTCAGCCAGCCGGCTCGGAGGCTGCGCCATCGCGCGCCACCGCCGCGCAGAGCGAATGTCCCGATATCGGGCCGGATAGCATCGAGGCGGAAGAAAAGGACATGGAGCGGCAATTCAAGGAATGGGGATCGCTGGGCAAATGAGCGGGGCAGGTCGAATAAACGGGGCCGACGGTTTTGAGTCGGTACTACTGTACAGCTCGATATCCGATAGCGAGATTCGATAGTTAAGGCGTTTTCACTCCGCAGATCTCACCTGGATATATGGCGAGCACGGCGCGGATCTACAGGATAATGACTCCATGAGTCCGAAGAAGAAGCTGTTCGAGCAATTCGCCCGTGTTGCCAAATCGCTGGCCAGCCCGAATCGGCTGGAATTGCTGGAAACGCTGGCACAGGGAGAGAAGAGCGTGGATG
>Ga0209916_1000794_pt1 | contig 39823 bp, 51 predicted proteins | sample ThiBio_1000_plan_FD_183956 | JGI IMG/M metagenome (GOLD analysis project Ga0209916, IMG submission 183956) | Wastewater bioreactor microbial communities from Cape Town, South Africa - Thiocy_solids_2 (SPAdes) | ecosystem: Engineered > Bioreactor > Thiocyanate-remediating > Anaerobic-Aerobic ... | reverse complement strand
AACTAAATTCATCGATTACTTCAAATTCCAATAACTCTTTTTTGAAATAGCTAAATGTCCCTTTCCGTTATCATACCTGTTAAGAATGGGGCATCCACTTTGCCAAGATGCCTGAAATCTATCCGCGTATAATCGACAAAACGAAATGTACAGCTTTTTAAAACGAAACGTCCATTTTCATCGCACATAAATGATTTTGGAATATGATGTGTCTATGTCTTTAACAAGCATCAGTCTGTAAAGGTTTGATTTCTGGTCTATTAGGATCGTACCTTTCATGCCATTCTGGTATTCACAATGCCAGGTGCCGTCTTTGTAGTATTGAATATAAATCGTATCGGCGTCGGTATCGTATTGAACGGTAATTTTATCAAGCGCTCTCGTTGCAGGATATGGTGTGTTGCAGGAGGACAAATAAAGTATTGAGATTGCAACGAAAACAAAGAGTGCGGTAAAGAATGATATGAGTTGAAGATAAATTCTCACTTAAAAATCATTTTACCTTTTAAAATTAAGAACTGCCTGATAATCACAGGAACAATCGATGGGATAAACGTCCTGTAAGCTCCAACTCCATACGCACCATTTCTTGAATTCTTATCTAAATCGTCTAAAAATATTGCACTCTGATTATATCCTGTTTTGTTGAATGCCTGAGATGAAGATTGTAAATGATAATCACCGCCACCAACAAAGTTTGCCGCTGCTACTGTTGAGAAGATGGCATTGTTTGTCGTATCAACGTAAGAAGGTAATATTGATGATCCGAACACGACTGGTGTATTTACCGCCCCTGCGATGATGTTATTATTGAATTTGTTTCCTGGTGCGACCGTTCCTCCTGAATTATCAAAGATAGCTCCATATCTTGCCGGATGGACAATCGTATTATTAAGAATATAATATTTCTGATTGAGGTACTTATTTACATTCGGTCTGTCATCAACATTAATTCCATCCCATCCTGAATTGATAACGAGGTTATTGTAAATCAAAGTAGGAGGTACTCCATTGTTATAACCCATCAGATGTATTCCTGTTGAGTTCCCCGAATCAATGATGTTACGGTAGAAAACACCATAAGACTTACCACCCAAAACGAAACCGTCCATCTGGGAAGAAGTATTCTCAATACCATAGTTTTTGATGAAATTATCATGTACCACAAAAGATTTAGCTGCTGAAATCTGCATCCCATCCCATTGAGTATTCATTGCGATATTGTTGTAGAAGTTGAGAGTGTCTATTTGCACCCCATCAACATTTATCGTAATAGTATCTCCGGCAGTTGTTACGGTCTTCACAGGATTGTTGTCGTCTGTCTGACCAATGTAATATCCTTCACTGCCTGTATTCGTCATCTTAGTATCTCTTACGACTACATCATGAATCGTTCCGTATGGTGCCCAAGTTAGGGAATCAAAATCCGAAGGGGTTGTCTTAATCTGTAGTCCCCATGCAGTTGTAGAATCACCCCAAACATTATTTATCTTAATTCCTGTCAGATGACCATTAAAGCTAAATGGAGCCTTCGTAAGTGTTCCGTTCCATGCCTTCGTTTGAATACCATAAAATACGTTAGGATCACCGCTTCCATCCACCGTTACCCATGAGGAATTAACCACACGAAACATATAGGTAAAGCCGGAAGATATTGTCACAAGCCCACCGCAATTTTTTATGATAATAGGATTCTCCCTTGTACCCTTTAATCCGTCAAAGTTGAGGTGGTTAAACCTTCCCGCTTTGAGGCAGATAACCGATCCTGGAGCGACGGTTGCGGCTTTAGATTTCCAGTAGGTTGCACTGTCAGGAGTAGCTGGATCAAGAGTATAGGTGCAGCCACAACTACCAGTATCAGCGTTAACGATAACCTGAATATCATCTGAGGTAGATTGACCATCACTTTGAGTAGCAGTAAGCCTAAAGACGTTAGTACCATTTGATAAGTTTGTTATTGTTGTAGATAGATTACTCGGAGAAGTTATTGTAGCTGCTGTACCAGAAATTTGCGTCCACAAAGTAGAAGTGATTGTGGCTCCACTTCCTGCCGTTGCTGTTCCTGTCACCGTTGTGGCCGTTAGTGTTATATTCTGGTCTGTACCTGCATTAACAGTTGGTGCCGGTGATGAAGGAATAGTCACCTGTACATCGTCAAATGCAGTTTTAGAATCTGATTGGGTTACTGTCATCCTGAAAACATACACTCCGGTTGTAAGTCCTGTTATGCTTGTTGTTGCTGATGTTGAAGAAACTATTGTTGCAGACGAACCCGAAACCTGTGTCCAGGAATAGCCCGTTATTGTCGTACCTGAATATGGTGTTGCAGTGGCTGTTAAACTTGTAGAAGTAGCACTCGCTGAAAGTGTTTGATCTGTTCCTGCATTAACTGTCGGTGGCTGTGGCGTTGGAGCCTGTGGAGTTCGTGATTTTGTGAGCATCCAGGAATAAATGCTCATGGCATTACCTCCCCAGATCGTACTTGTATATGACGGAATGTAAAAGTTAGCCCAGCAACAATGACCACCAGAGTACTGAGTGAACCTTGTATAGCCTGCAACATCGTTATTCATTTCATCCATCAAATCCTTTGTGTTTTTCCCATGTACATCGGCACCAGAGGCATCTCCAAAGCCCCATGCAGGAATGCTATCGTGCATGATGCTGTCTGCCATCCATTGATATGAAGTACCATAGGCTTCACTCATAGGAACCCATGCTGCCGGAAGGTATGGTTTATCTGCTTTCGTTACATCGTGAGTGCCTATCAAATAACCAACTTCTGCACTACCACCAGCGGATAGCCCTGTAAAGTAAATCCTGTTTGTATCAACCGAATAATTTGCAGCCATGTATTTGAGGAAGTATTTTATATCCGTCGCTTTAAACCATCCAGAGCCGGTTGCCTGTGGAGAAATAATAATGAATGACGTAGAATCTAACGTAACTGGATTATACGCTTTCCCATTCCATCCTTGCTCACGGAAATAAGAGGGACCACCCGCTGTCGTGGACGTATAAATCTTATAAAGGTCATCGCCGTTCATATAGATAGGATCGTTCCATGCGTGTGGGCTTGCCTCGCCAACCCCATGAATAAATATAAGGAGTGGATACTTTATAGATGTTGTGTATCCTTGTGGAAGTTGAAGCCACATCGGTTCTCCGTAAGAACTGAATGTCGGAACCTTTACCGCCTTCCCGACAGTCTGCGCCTGTAGAGATAATGTAGTCGCTACAAAGAAAAGGGATGTTATGATGAGTTTTTTCATTTTTAATTTGTTACCTGAATTCCTCTGAGTGTCATATATTTTTGAACAATACGATAAAGCGTTGCTCCCTGTGCTCTTGTGAGTGGTTGGTTAGAAAGCCACACAAATGATAGTTGTCGTGGACTTGCAAACGATGATGTTCCTTTGTTATTCTGAGTTCCCAGATAAACAGGAAGTGTTACTATTCCATCGTTACCAGAGGTATATGTTCCAGACTGAATTTGAGTGCCATCAATCTGTGTATAAGTATCCTGATTGGATGTTATTTTCTCGCTCCTGCTCGCAAAGAACCAACCTCTGGATGAAGATGAATTTGTTTGCGATTGACCGACTCCGGTGGTATTCATATTCATATAAGATGTTGTTCCCATCTTCGAATAAATCTGAAAGTAGTTATCTACTCCATTATTTGATAGTGCTCCTATGTCAACGTAGGTACCTGTAAAATCCGTCCTTGAATAAACACCCATTGAGCTAAGATGATTTGAAGTTACCTGAACAGACGGAATCCATCCTGTGTTACCATAATTGGAAACATTGCCAGAGGTATAGCCAGATGTAGAGTATGTTCCCGTACCTGTCCATGCTATTTTAAATGTGGATGTATCTTTCAGGTTATATGCCATGCTCGCCGATGTTCCACCCGTGAGGGGGTAAATCACCTGAGCGTAAGACCAGAGGGATGAATCCTTTAGCATCTTAATTAAAGAATCAATGTTATTTGCATCACTACCTGTTATTCCGGTCGCTGTTTTGAATGCTGTTGCATTTGTATCAACCGGTGTCGGTGCAAGTGTTACTGTCCACACTGCGGGGCCTGTATTGTTAGGTGACTTATATGTCCTCAAAAATGCTGCATCCGTCAACCCCTGACCTGTCGCATAGTTGGCAGCGTTGCCGGAAAGTAATATGCTTCTGTCTATTCTGGGTTTAGGTTGATCTTTATTAACCACAAAATCGGCAAGGATTTGATTCACATTAACGGGGTAATTTGTTTGCAGATAGCTAAGACCTTTCATCTGCACAACTGAATCAATTGTGACGGTGTTGTTGCCCGTCACAAGCAGATTCGTCAGTGAAGTAAGCCCAGCTACTGAGCCTGTTAGGGTGTTACTGCCCCCCACACCCATATACGTCAGTGAAGTAAGTCCGGCCACCGATCCGGTGACGGTGTTGTTGCCCCACACACTCAGAGCCGTCAGTGAAGTAAGTCCAGCTACTGAGCCTGTTAGGGTGTTACTGCCCTGCACACTCAGATTCGTCAGTGAAGTAAGTCCAGCCACCGATCCGGTGAGGGTGTTACTGCCCCACACACTCAGAGCCGTCAGTGAAGTAAGTCCAGCTACTGAGCCTGTTAGGGTGTTACTGCCCTGCACACTCAGAAACGTCAGTGAAGTAAGTCCGGCTACACTTCCTAAAATCTTTGTTTTACTTGATGTGAATTGAATTTTAGTCAAATTAACCAACCTGCTAACATCAAGATAGGACGTATCAAGATTATTAATATTATCATCAATCTCTGTAACATCTAAAGACGGTATCTGTAACGAAACAGTATTCGTGTAAATGATTGAATCTTTAGCCAATACATTAGCCGTGTAAGTTCGTGTTGCTGTTCCTGTGCTTACCCATGTACCACCATTCAGTGTCAGTGTGGTGGCTTTGTTGAATTTGAGCGATAGTTCACTTTTATAAGTGCCTCCATAATTCAGTGTCAGTATTGACGTGTCAGGCACTCCGTGTATTGAACTTGCCACCACACCCGGAATCATTTGTCCATCTGCAACTCCAATTCCAAAGAGAAAAAAAATAGGAAGGCATAGAAATGCCCTCCGTATCATTCCTATCACCGTAAAACTGCACCTTATGGAAAAAACTATCTTCACTATCTTTTTAATTTGATATATCTCCAAACAATAACCATGTATCAGTAGCCATCTTCACGAGGGTAACCGTACTGAACTGAACCCTTGTCTTCTTCTTCCCGTCTGCACTATTTATCGTTACTCCTGCTGCTCCTGCAATCGTCACCTGTGCCGTACTTGCCTGCATAATATTGATTTGTGTTCCTATCGGATAAGCAACTGTAGCATTTGTAGGAACAGTTACTGTCGTTGCTGCTGACGATCCTTCTCGCAACATTCCATTAGCATCCGAAAGAGCAAGAGTATAATTATTACTTTGATTCGTTATTGCTATTAGTTTATCCTGCTTACCATTTAAGGAGGCGAGCATCGTAGGTGTCATTGTACCTGTTTGAATTGCAGTTACCGAATCTGTAAACTTAGGTCTATCGTTAACTCCTATCTTGTATTGGAAGTCTGAAAATGTATTACTCTTGATTATACCTGTTGGATCGACTTGTAGAATCTTATCTAGAGCAGCACCATCATCGGCTGCGGACTTTAGTGTTACACTTCCATTAAATATCTTATTCCCTGCAATAGTTTGCGTGTCAGAACTTAATAATCCTGCTTTCAGCGTTGTTGCAGCAGTGAGAGTGAATCCTGTTCCGTTGCTGTTTGTAATAAGTTGCGTCGTTGTTGTTGCAGTGCCAAGAGCAAGATTAGTCACTCCTCCAGTACCGCCAGAGTATTGAGGTATATTCAGCGTACTTCCTGTCAGTGTAGCTGCTCCAGATGTTCCATTCGTGGTAAGTAATATCTGATTCTGCTTCCCGTTAAATGTACTCCAATCCTCCTTTAGTAATGCACCGTCCTTAGTTGCAGATGCTGTATCAACATAGAGTGTCTGTTTATTAGTTGACTGATTTAAAACAATGTGCAAAGGAGTATTTGCCGTAACCGTATCGGTCGTTTGTGAATTTATTTTATTCCACAAAGGAGAAAGCATAGCAGATGTATCCGTGTAGTTCATCTTTGCAGATATACCAAGATGAGTAATCACTTCCGATTGTGTGTTCCTGAAAACATCATTGTTTACATCAATTCTTAGAAAATCTTGGCCGGAAACTCCAGATTTTAATTTAGGTAAGTTAAGAGTTCCAGAAGTATCGACTGAAATTAATCTCGTTGCAACTCCGTTTGAATCAACTGACATTGCTCTTATACCTGTGGTTGGAGACGCCTCAATCGTTGCACCGTGTCCACCATAAGCAAACTTAATAGGAACTATGTAAGTGTTCGTTGTAGGATCATGATAGGCATTTGCTCCTATACCAAAGATACTATTTGTAGGATCAGAAAATAAACTAAAACTTTCAAATGTTCCATTTCCAAGACTAACTCTATTCAACCCGTGAATATTATTAAAATAGATCATTGAAGCTGAAAAGGTCTTAGTTCCTGCTACAGTCTGTGTTCCTGTTGTATTTACAGCATCCGTGATTCCATATCCTGAGAGTGTAGTCGGCTTACCAGTAATATTACCCCATGAAGGAGTATAGGATGCAGAAAGCCATTTTCCAGTTGTGTCAACCTTCCTCAGATACTTTGAAAGCATTGTAGATGTATCAGAGATGTTTAGCTTTAAAGTCAGATTCGGGGTATTATAAAGATTGTTGTAATTGAAAGCATCACCAGAGATGTTGGTTGGGTCATAAACGGACTTGAACATATCGCCGCCACTCCCTGCAATAGCTCTCAATGCACTTGCCGTATCATTTAATGCCAATTGCGTCGCATACGTTGAATTATCATAAGTGATAGTGCTTCCGTTTGCCTTCACGAATCCTGTGCCATTGAGTTGGTCTTGCTTGTTAGTCCATAGGTTGATTTGTTCGTTCGAAACTGGTGATAATAATGTGCCATTCAAATAGAACTGCTTTGCGTAAATATTATTCCATTGCAGCGACGAGGAACCTATATCAAATTTATTAGTGGTACCCGGGATTATTTCCATCCTGGAGGTAAACCTGAGCATGCTATCATATGCAGTTCGCATCGAAAACCGGCCATATTCTGTATCACTATTATAGAATATAATTGACTTGCTACCATCCATCGGCCTGCCACCCGTTGTCTTCACAACCATGCCAAAACCACTACCGCCTATGTATGCTCTGTTTCCATTTAACCCAAGTCCTGTTGTGCTGTAAAAATCATCGTGCCCGGCTCGTAAGTTTGATCCATCCCATAGTAATCCTGCTGCATCCCATGTCAATATGCCGTTTGCGTCTGAAAATGGTATTGAGCCTGATGGTAATTTCCCGATTGACTTCATGTAGCTCTGTGCTTTAATCCAAGCTGTATTTGCTGCATTCGCCGAGCTATCTGCTTGAGTGCGCGTCGGCACTTTTAGCGAATCTGCAAATGTCTTCGTTCCTGCTATTGTTTCATCGCCGGTTTTATGAACTACATCCGAATTATTCGCTTTCATATTATTTTGATACACAGTTGCAAAAATAGAGCTATCCCGTTTTTTCAGATATAAAACAGTATCGCCAAGGTTGATGATGTTGTTTTGTTTCAGAGCAAACAATGAATCAACACCAGATATCTGGGTATGATCGTAATCGCCGTCTTGCGCGACCACATTGCCTGATCGTCCGAATACACTCGGTACATTATTCGGGAATAACAACAGTACCCAATTTGACAGTGTGCTCGCCGGTGTAACCTGTAAAATAAAACTTGCAGATGAATCAGTCCTCACAGCGACATCGCCCACGTTAGCGCTGAGCGCAAGCATCTCCGATTGCGAACTCACCACATAAGTTTTTCCGGTCGCAATTGTCATTTGTGATAGTTTGTTGGCCACAAACCCTTTCACCGCCCACGACGTCGGTAAACTCAGCGAATCAGCCGCTGCAAACGTGCTGTCGTTGTACAGTTTCGTTACTGATCTGTCACCGAGCGTGAGTTTTGTTTTTATCCTGAACTGATCAACATTGCCAACTTGTGCCTTTGAACAATATGCAAGCAGGATTAATATCGCTGTTAAAATGTGTTTCATAACTTTTTAAATCGTTTTTAAAAATCCGCCCCGTAGAAACGGGACGGTTCATCAACAACTGCTCAACGAAAACAACCTATTGCTTAAATTTATGCTGATAATACCATTGAAGCAGATATACTGCATCACCCCAGTTTAGTTTACCATCCGCCGCAACCTGTGCTACAATGATGCTGAGATCATGTAGAAATGCGTTGCTGTAATCACCGTCAAGTTGCTGAATTACCTTCACCGCTTGTCTCATAATATCCGCGGGATCTGTCAGTCCAAGTGTCTCATCAACGAGCCGGAGTTGCACAACGATCTTTGGCAATTGCTCCCTGATCTTATTTTTAATGAAATCATCAACCGTCCCCGGAATCAATGCGGTCAGGATATCTGCTGCAATTGGACTGTTAGTATCAAACTTTTTAATTGCCTCCGTAACGGTGACGCCAATATGAATTGCTTTCTTGAGCTCAGGCATCAGGCCGGTGAAGAATCGTTTGATTGAATTGTAAATTTTTTGCAAAAATGTTTTTACGCTCATGTTTTTTAATTAATTGTTTTAAATGAATTATTGTCTTGTAGTTGATCTCAATTTTTGTGTTAGCGTGTGAATTTCCCTTTTGAGCGTTTCATTTTCCCGTCTCAGTTCTGATATCTGATTACTCAACCTGCTGCATTTTTCAGAGAGTTCATCCAGTTCTCTTTTCAAATCTTCGTGAACACGGTCATATATGTCAAGTGTATTTTGTAAATTTTCAAGGCGTTTACCTTCCAAATCCGCTTTCTTCTTTTTTCGCCCACTGAGCCACCCCAGCAAAAATGTAATTCCGCCACTTCCTATCAGTGCGATGATCAGATCTCTCATGTCAGTTTTATTTTTCTTTTAATGAATATGATTTTTGTACCGGCCGACAGACCGCTGAAGTAAATTGTTTTGCTTGCCAACGCAAACAGGTTTATAACACACACCTGACCGTCAGTTGTTACATTAAATGCATTCAATACTTCGTCGCCACCTGCCGTCAGGCCTATATTTACCACAAGATTCACAACAGGAACAATGATTAATTTTTCAAGCATATATTCGCTTGGTATAACATATTCTCCATCAGCATTGAACAATACCAGCTCGCCTCCAATAAAAGAATCAAGTGAGGCTTGCTCTGCCTTAGCCGCAAGAATGGAGATAAGTCCTTCTATATCCTCTTTTTTTATAGCATCATCTTTAAAGCGCAGATAGCTGAAGAGCGTCCAGAATTGTGCTTGTGTTGGCTTATCGCCTGTTTCAAACCACGGTTTAACTGTATCTATATATGCCATCTTCTGCTATAATTTAATTATCAGTGCAAGCGTATAAAAGGGTGGTCGGTTCTCGTGAGGCTGACTTCCACCGCTATCTTTTGTTTTCGCTGTACCTTGCAAAACACCCGTTCCCGGGTCTCCATAAAACCACTTACCCTTTTGGTAAGACCGCGAATCATCCTGTGATTGATAATCATCAACATCGTGCGAGTGCGTCGGCATCTCCGCTATTGATAATTGATGTTTCTTTTCACCACCCGTTTTACCAATCTCATTATAATCCGCATCACGATCATCGTATCCGACAATGAAGCGGCTTCTCAAATCCGGTGTGCCATTATGTCCATCGCACAGCGCCCATCCTTTTGGAATTTCACTAATCGCTCCGCTCCACATGCTGATCAATCCTTTCGGCACCACCCCGGGCTGGCGCAATTCTGCAAATGCAAATAACCCGGGTGTGCCTATCCTGGCCTCTTTTTTGAAATAAACATTGTGCGAAGTATTATCTTGAAAAAGCCGTGCTTCAGAACTTTCCACAACCACAACCTGCGCATCTGCTGACCATGGGCCGCCAATAAACGGCATCAATTCACCGTTATAGCTGATCCACCCGTTTGTAATCGTGCCGCCAATCACTTCACAACCCGTCAATATCACTTTATCGCCTGCATACGATGCAAGAGCGGCCAGTGCTCCGCGATAGCTATCCTGCATGTAACTCGTCATATACTGCGTTGCAGGAAAACCACCATTAAAACTGAAATCAATTCTTTTATTCATATCCTTTGAATTGTGTAGGTTGTTCCAAATAATTTATATGCATCAATCGCACTTCTCATCTCCGGTTCCTGAAAAACAATATCAATCGGCACCAACACAACAAAATCATTCAATGCCGTTCCCGCTTCACCATCGTTGTAGATCCAAACAGGTTGTGCTTCGGATTCCTGATATATAAATTCCGGTTTCAATTCCTCTTCCTGGTAGATAAACCACGGAAGATGCCACACCGCGTCATCTATCCTGATTCGTCGCTGCGTGAAATCATATTTGTCGTTCAGCATCATTTCCAGGTAACATACCTGGGGAGTTATCATCAACTGATATAGCTTCGCCTTCCGGTAGAATAGAAACTTATTAGCCAGGTTAATCAGCGGATACACCATTGCTTTGAGCATCACAATCCATTTCGGCTTTCGCAACGCCTTATGCAACAACCACTCGGCCTGCCGGTAAATGTTTATGTTATATGTACTCTCATTGCTCATATCACAGAATGTGGGATAAAGGTTAATGAAGCGTCTAAATCAACATCTGCAATTCTCAGATAGCCGGAATCAGGATTATATTCCACGTCAATTCCGTTGAAGTCCAATGCGCCATATCTTGCCTGCCACAAATCATCCTGCACCAGTACAACACCGTCAACCGATTGCAATTGATCTACCATTAGCATGGGCGCAAAAATGCCGTTGAAAGGAAGGTTTTTGAGATACCTCTGAAATGCAGCCTGTACAGGTCTCGGATCTATTCCATCTATCCGTCCGCCAGCGCTGTTGAGAACAAGAGGATTGTAAAAAATGCGTAAAGTGGTTTTCAGGTCATCTGCCACTCCGCTGGTGATAAGCAATTTGATTCCGGCATCTTTGATTTGTTCCATGTATTCTTCGAAAGCCGTCAATTCATCTGCGGCCAACGGTCCTAAATCGCCACCAATTATTTTTGCTATCTTAATCCGAATGCCTCTTTCTTGCTCCACCACGGCAGCGTAAGCAACAATTTTTGAAGCTGCGATCTGATCTTCACTTAATCCTGAATTATCATAACCGTCTGTTTCCGGAATCAGATTATATCCATATTGAAAGAGTTTTGCTTTCTCAGCATACCATCTTGCACTGTGAGCCTTCAATTGCAATACCCGATCATCTATTTCCGCGCGGAAAAGATCATAAATCACCTCCAACGAATGAATGATAAATGCCACCGCCCAGAATAATATTTTCCACACTGCAACACGGCTTGTGTTCGCAAACATGGCTGCGACATCGGGAAGGTTTGCGTCATTTGCCAGGCGTATTCCTTCAGCTACCGATGCATCAAATATTTCCTGTGTGCTTCTTGCCATTATTGTACTATAAAATCGTTTTCAATTCCCCAATAACCAATGCCTTCCAACGGTGCAACCGTTTCGCCGCTCACATCATTGCTGGCCGGTGCGTTGGCCGGATCGCGAAACAGATTCACGATATTTCTTCGGCTCACCTCATAATCCGGAACCAGCAAGGTTGATACGGTTGAAAGATCATCTGTAAGGCCCAACCCGTTCAAGTCCGCTATTTCCATGCTTCTGTCTGCATCGCCCAACTCCTGCACGGCGATATCCGCAATCGTTTGCCCCGCTAATATTTTTACTACTTTCATCATTCAGTTATTGATATGGTGCATCCACATAAATCTGATTATCTTTCACATCAATCGCTTTCACGTCCATGCCGTCTGCCGTAAATTGAAGACCAATTTCTCTGAGCAGATCCGAACCGTTTTCACTTTCCAAAAATTTATACACACCCACGCCGGCATCTGGAAATTGTTTTACCGAACCCTTTTCCACCACCAGCAAATCCTCCCGTTGCTGGTTATCGCTGTCGCCAATTACCACATCATTATTTTCAATTCTTAAATCTCCATCCGTATATTTCATCAAATCCCTCATGTCATTTTAATTGTTGCGCCAGATCCCACTGCCGTAACCGCCGTAGTTCCTGCCGTTAATGTCCCGGCCTGATATTTCCCATCTCCGCTCTTAACATATTTGTCAATTGCGTCAGCCATTTTTTGTGCCACCCGCTGCCGGCTATCCTCCGGATGATCTTCCTGCAAAGCCTCATAATCAAACATGGCTTTCAAATCATTGATCAATGTCGTTTTATCCAATGCCATTTAAACCGTTTTTAAAAGCTGGTTAAATCTTGTTTTCAAAGCATCAAACTGGGCTGCATTCACCAGGTTAATGGTCACTCCCGTATTCGTTGTAAACTTCATTGCAATAATTGCGTCCATTGTATCGTTCATTATTTTTTGCAAATCATCATTTCCGCTTTTCACCAGGTATTTTCCATCGCTCATTTCAAAAATCATTGTCCCATTTGTTATTCTAACCTTATTCGCATCATCAACCGCCAATAACATCCAGTCATCCTCATTTTCTACCCGGGCACATAAAGCCCAGCTTCCTACCTTTGGAACAATAATCACATTTTGTTTCCCATTCAATACCGGACAAAGACGTACATCATATATTTCCAAACCGTCAGCAATCACATCACAAGTCAATGCATTTTCGTCCACACCGGTAACCTGGGCCAATAGGGTAGGCATTGGCGCATGTTCACCTCCCATTTCCCTGATCCTATCTCTTATTTGCTGACTTTTATCCATTTAACACATTCCCGATTTTTATTCTTTGTCTGCCGCCGCGCGTATCAAAACTGCCGTCAACTGCTTCAATGAAATAAGTGCCGTTACGCTCGGGATAACGATTATCTTCTATCACCGCCGCCATACCAGGTTCTGCATACGGAATCATAAATGCGGTGATGCTTCCTTCATATCCCATATTCGTCAGCGTCTTTTTATAATCAGCGGCAATCTGATTCATGAATTTTTCTTCAAACAATACCCGTATCTTTTTTAATTTTGTATCCGTGTATTTTGAATCCTTCACCGCTTGTCTGACACTTCCATCTTTTTCCTTTCCCTGAAGTACGATCCGCACGTCGGAAAATTCCCTTTCAGAAAATTTCAGTTCATTATCTTTTACCACATTCCAGCCCAATCGAAACCGAACACGGTTTTTTACTTCTGTTTCCCTCAACCCGACATATAGCACATTCCAATTAAAGTATATCGTAAGCAACATTTTATCCTTTATCAGATCCATGGCCTGAATACCGCTTGCGTTCTGAAAATATACCGGGCTTTCAACCGTTACATCAGGTATCTGATCGCTCAGTTTTATATCCGTGCCCGCAATCAGAAATGCAATGATTTCCTTCAATTTTGTTCCTTTCCGGAAGCTGGCGGTAATGCCAAGTTTTTTCCGCATCTGATAAGCATATCCTTCACATTCCAACTGTACCGGAACCGTGTAATTAATTCGTTTAATAAAACCAACGAAACGAACAGGAAGATTACCATCATAGCCGGCCATTATTTGCACTTTCATCCCTTCCTTAAATTGCGCGGAGGTGTCCACAAGGTTGTAATTGTAATCCTTGCCCAGGTGACAAACTGCCGGTATGGTGATCACCGCTGTATCACTGTATTCATCAATACTCCTATTCCATTTCAATGAACTTGGTCTGAAGGGTTTATAAGGCCCTACATCTGCCAGCGCCTGCATCATAAAAGCCATTTCATTTCAATTCAAGCGTGAATACACTATCACTTTCCATTTCCAACACAAAGGGCCTGATGTTCTTTCTGCCTCCCTGCACTTCCGGCAGTTCCAGCCGGGTAATTACCACTCTTCTTTGCTCAAAAAAACCAACCTCCTTATTCGTCAAAAAAATATTTGTCAAAGCATTGTCGATCGTTACCGGCGACTTTGCTTCGTATAATCTTTTCAAATTATCCAGTTCCTCCTCCGGGAATCCCCCTGCACCCAGTTTATCGCCGATCAAAAATCCTTTCAGCGTTATGGAATAATCATCAATGTTATATTGCTCTTTCACCGTACCCACCCTTTCGGGCAATGGTGTCCTGATGATTGTTTTCTTTCCGCTGATTTTGACAACACTGTATGGCAGATAAGTCATTGGAAGCGTAGCCAGATATAGGGTTGTTGGCAACCATATCTGCACACCTTTATACATTTGGGCAATACGGCTGCCCTTTGGTGTTGAAAGTTCTCCATAGTAATTTACTGCCTGCGGCCTGTCAACCCGGTATAGTGGCCCTTCACTATTACTCAGATCACCGTCCTTTGTAACCACGTACGGCCGGCTGCCGAATGAGCGTTCAAAGAGATCGCCTAAATTTATTATTTCGCCTGGTGATGCCATTAATTCTGCACGGCTGCGCCGCTATTTAATATTCTTAAAAAATGTTCTTCCACCCTGCGTTCCATATCATCCAATCCTTGTGTTACGGATGCAGCGTGTATTTCTAAACTTTCTACCATTTTACCTATCGTGATATTGATGACCCGCGGTCCTCCACCGGTAATGCCTGTGGCCGTTTTATTTCCATCCTTATTTGTCCCGTCAATCGGAGGCGTTGCACCTGCGCCGGCGGCAGCTATATCTGCGGCAGTGAAATCAGTAATCGCCCTATGCGCATCCTGATAATTTCTGTTGATGTTTTGAAGATTAATCATCTTGTTCCGCATCGCTTCCGGGATAAATCCCACCGGAACACCCGCAACGGCGCGATTATATTTTTGTAATTCAAATCCACTTTGACGTAAACCGGTATTTACATTTTCTAAATGCAGTTCTTTCACACGGTTCACAATTTCTTCCACCTTTTTCGTTTCCGATGCATTAACGCCTTTTTGCGCCATCATTTTTGCAACTTCCGCGGCCATTGATTTTTTCTCCTGATCGTAAACTTTGGCCGAGTTTTCCGATTTCATCTTCTCATATGCGGCCCTGGCTTCTTCTGCCTGGTTCCAGGCAAATGCAATTGCACCAACGGCCAACGCCACTAAGCCCAATGGACCAAGTGCCGCTGTTGATGCCGTTGCTGTGAGATTCAATGCAGCGAACGAAACTATTTTATAAGTACCCCATGCCGCAATTGCTCCATATATCAATCCTTTATGTTCCAAAAGGAAATTCGCAACCTTCATAAACATTTCGGCCAATGGTATCAACGCCTCTCCGGTTTTTATTTTAAAATTCTCCCAGGCTCCTTCCAATATCTTCATGCGTCCGAAGGTGGTCTTTGACATTTTATTCATCATGTCAAAATATTTACCGCCGGCGCTCGTTGCTATCTCCGTTGCCTTAACCACCATATCGTAGGTGATTAATCCTTTTTCCATATCATTCTTCAGATCGCCAACGGTCTTTTTGGTTGTAAACCCAAATTCTTTCCAATGCTCACTCATCGTACTAAGCGGGTTGTAGCCTGCATTGATGTATTGCAATAAGTCCTGACCCATCAATCGGCCGGCTGCCGCCGTATTGGATAAGGCAAGGGTCAACCCGTTGAATTTGTCGGTATCACCCATTGATATATCTCCCAATCGTTTGATGCTCCCTTCTACATCTTTTGTGGCTACGCCAAAGCCCATCATGGTTTGCGCAGCTTTGAATACCTCGGGTCCGAGGATCGTATCCTGTTGTAATTTATTTAGAATGCCAGCCAGTGCGTCGCCTGTCTGTGTGCTACCAGTGAGTACGCCAAAACTTGTTTTCGTCGCGCCAAAGTTTGCGGCTGCGTTTACGCTACCCATGCTGAGCGCACCAATTCCCATCGCAATAGCCGCCGTGCCCAGGTAACTGCCAAGTATTCCGCCGCTCATGCCACGCCTACGGCCCTTATTTTCAAGTCGTTCTATTTGTAGTTCCAACCGTTGCGCCTCCCGCCCGGCTTCTCGGAATTCAGATTTCATAACGGTGCCAAACCGCACCTTGTTAACCTGTTCCAGTTTGTAGCGCAATTCGTCAATTGAATTGGCCATAAATTTAGACCTTACCGCCGCCTCTGAAATATCGCTTTTTACTTTTGCAAATGTTTGTTGGGATGTCTGCGCAATTTTAGTCAGCCCGCCACTCATCAGGTCTTTCATCTTCACATAAAACTCAACTACTTGGCTGGTCATCGCATCAGTTTTTTAATCAGCTCAGCTTTCTCCATCTCCCGGATCCGCTGAAGGTGCGCAACGCGCATTATAAATTCAGAATCGCTGATTTTAGAAGCATCAAGACCTGGCAGGTATTTCATCAGCATCGTCTCAAAAAAACCAATACTGCTGATATCGGTCTTTTCGTATGCTTCTTTTATCTTTTTAGCAGGCTCGCCTTTTTGCCTTCCAATATTTTATTAAAGCTGTTGGCAGCCGGAATAAAGTATTCATCATCATCCAAAATTTCTTTATCGCCTGTGATGAAGCATTCACGCATTGCGGCTTCTAAAAACGCATATAATCCTTCGTCAGAAATTTTTGTGCTGGCATACGACAGGATGTTTCTGTCAATTGGTTTCATCAAAGCCATTTTTTCTATATTGCCGTCTTCATCCATTACCGGTAAGAAGAAAATGCCTTTGTTGGCGTTGCTCATCTTCACCACATCTTCCTGACCGTAACGCTCATTTGCCAGGGCAATGCATTTTTCACGCAGCTCCTGTTCTTTTTGTTGTTTTTCCCGGCCGCGTATCGCTTTGATGGATGTGCCTTTTGTGTCATCGTTTCGTATCATCGTTGTTGTTTTAATAATATCAAACACCGCCCTTTCGTGCGGTAATATCTATCGCGATAAAAGGAATGGTCACCTCTGTAAATTTTGCATTCTGATCCTGTGCTACTTCCCATTCCAGCAATCCAACGCCGGCGGCCTCAATAATTCTGATTGGATCCGTCGGCAATTTTTTAAAAGCACAGGTAATCAGTATGAGTTGATGTGGGACGTGCAATATGCTTTTATAGCCCGCAAGTTGCGAGGCGTCTTCCAGCATGTCCAGTTCATACTTCAGTATTTTAATGGAGCCTTCCGGCTTTTCATTGCCGCTCTGTATGTCAATTGGCGTCGGCCCGGCGGCGTACAGCAATTCTTTATCAATGCCATATTTGAATGACCATCCGCGGGTACCGATGACAGTTCTTTTTAAAACTTTCATTGATGTTTGCGACCAGGCGCATTCTTTTGAAGTAAATCCCATGTTGGTTGTCTTTTAATTAGTTTATACGGCAGCCGGTGCACTCAGGCCCAACTGCACTTCAATAAATGATTTATATCCCAGCGGTCTTATCTGCACCTGCACGGTCAACTTTCCGGTACTTATAATATCCTGGACGGGATCAATAATCACTTTCAATCCACTGATCTGATCTGCCATGGTCGCGTTGATCTGCTGAGTGAGCGTACCCTTCAGGTGCTCAATATCTATTTCACTCATTCGTCCGGATGCATCTACCGAAACCTCACCTTCCAATTCTTCCACATATACCGCGCTGGCAATAATTGCAGCCTTGTCAATGACACGGCCATACACCAGCAACCTGTAATCATCAATACTTGCCATGTGATCAATGCCGAAATAATATCCCGCTTTGTTCGGATGCTGCAAGAATGAAATACATCCTGCATCATGAAGCGCCGCCAAACCGGGTATATCTTTAAGTTGCTTGCTGCCGATATATACATTCTGTATCGCCAGAGGCCCGTTGGCTACTTTGCCTACTTTTATGTGCGCCGGATATTTGACAGCCCGCCCAAGCGCTGTGCCCACGGACGCGGAGCCATCATTAATACTGCCTCCCAATACCACGCCGACTCCCCCGGCAGAGGCATCTTTTGGATCTGTAAGAATTGGTTTTGTCTCATCGGCCAGTCGGCCTTCTATTAGGATTCGCAAAGGCACCAATTCCGCAAGCCTTGCCTGGCAAAATGTATTGGCGGCGATCAAAGCGGCGTCCACATCCGTATCAAAATAATTGACGCCGCCCACATAGCCGGCCGACGGTTTGCGACAAATGCCCAGCAAACGCACTTCGCCATTGGCAGCCTTTACCAACTTCTTTGCACCGGTTTCATCGGTATTATCCAGGGCGTCCGCCATGGCCATGGTTTCCGCAGTGCCCATCACGTATAATTTCTGATTACCACCCACTTCGTCATAGAATTCTTTGATCTGACGGTAAGCAAAAGATTCTGCTATTTCGGTATAACCCGCTGCTATAGCATCCTGTAGATTATAAATCACATCAACCTTACCTATAAGACCCGGTGTGTTAGCTGTAACGCACAATCCGCCAATGCCATCAATTACAGATACATCAGCCAGTAAATTGCCGTTTGTATAAATTACAGATACGTGTGGTAACATTTTTTTTAATTTTTTATCAAAGCGCATCCGTCCGTTTCCTTCCGGATACGCTTTTGTTGCTTATCTCGGGTTTAATTATTTTTTTCTTCCCTTTTTTGGTGCATTTTCATCCAATGATTCTGGCGCCAACGCTAAAGCAGATTCAATATCCTTTTGCTGTTGCTTTGCCATTGCGTCAGGATCTGTAGTGGCTTCTTTTTCCCTGGTGTGTGTCAGCATTTCATATCCGGATACACCGCCCAGATATGCTTCCGCATCTTTTTTTTCAATAAACAATACACCAAGCGCTTCATGAACTTCATCAATAGCCGGATGGCTTTCAAAGAATTTTGTTACTTTTTCGTTTTGCATATTTCTTAAATTTTTGGTGAAAAATATAAATCTGATTCACGTTGCCTGCGATTCGTCAATCCTTTGCTTACCACCTTCTTTCCATTGACAGTAATTTTATTCCACATGGCAAAGCACTCTCGGATATACGGATCGCATGGGTTTTTCTTTACGATTTTTACAAGTGTGCTATTTACAAATCCTCCAACTCCCACATTGTATGTAAACGACACCAACGCATCATATTGATTTTGGTTGAGTGCAACATTGTGTAATGCTGCACTCACCGCAATAGATTTATTTTTTATTTCCCACACGAGCAAATCATCTGCCTGCTCACGGGTGATCTTTTCGCCTCTTGTTACTCTGATACCAGACTTGTACATTGTACTTCCCCAACCTATTGTCCAAACACCGGCAGTGTCCTGGTAACTGGTAAGCATCAGGCTTTCTTCCTTTTTGATGAACTCAATACAATTACGGGATGGTTCCATGTCAAGTCAATTTATTATTAAAGGCCAAGGTCTTCTACAGCCACCCAAACCCCGGATGCACGGCGAACACGGCCACCCAATCTCATTAATGCTGAGAACACATCACCGTAATAGAGCGCCTCTCCAGGATTGTCAAATACTTCCACATCACCTTTTGCACGTTCCACGGCGCTGTCAACCCAGAAGAGGGAAGCTGCACGGTCCGTGGTGGCGGGCGCAAAAGCTGCATCTTGTTCGTCAACAACAGCCATAGTGGCCAGGTCAGCGCCGCGATATCGCAAAACACTGCTACGCATCAGGATGTCAACGCCCATGTAGCGACCGATTACGCCTTCTTTCAAATTGGCCACGTTGTTGAAGTTCGTTTTCTCCGCGTCGGAGAGGCTTTCAAAAAACTGATGATAGTGGAATGCTGTTAACAATGCGTTGGCCCTTCCGTTCAGGTCGGTTGCCGCAATCTTCTTGGCGAAGGTTTTGATGGCGTCTTTGGTGAACATCTTGCGGGTTCCTGTTGCCGTGCTGTCAATCAGATCAACGCCGCTGTCAGCGCCAGTGGTAAGAATGATATTCTTCGGCATGCCGGCGTTAATACTATAACCCGGAGCCCAACGAAACAAAAGACCATTCATGGCCGTTTGTATAAGATTTTTTTCATCTTCACCCACTACGCTTTGCCGTTTGTCGTACGAAAGCTCGTACTTGTCAATCTGAGCAACCCTGCGAGGGAGTGCATAATAGGTGTCAATTGCATAAGTTATTTCATTATCACTTCTTTCCGTTGCGGCCTGCGGAAAATAACTCAGATTCTTTTTCACCTCAACAGGTGTACCAGCCGTTGGAATGTGAACCACCTTGCCTTGGAGCACGAACTGATCGGCATTGAATGCGCGTAATGCAAATTCGTTATTTTTGAAAAGGTTATCAACGATGTCCTTTTGCCAGATTTCTTTTTGAAGAGCCATTTTATATTGCTTTTAAAAGTTTTTTAAATTGATCATTTGCCGGAATACTCCTTCCCGAATTCGGCCTTGTATTTTTCGTTAAAAAGAACCGGATTTTTCGCTTTCAAATCTTCCAGTTTGCCTTGTTTGTCAAGCTCACTCCAACTCATCTTTGCCATATCCGATTTTTCACCATCGATAAGCTGGCCGGTAATGGGCTGATAAGCCGGAATAGCTTTCAATACTTTTTCAAGCCCATCCGGATTTGTTGAGTAATCCGCCTTCAACTGAGCGGCCAACTCAGCGGTGATCTTCTTTTCATCAAGAGCCGTTTTTGTAAGGCTTTCAATTTTATCTCCGGTGGTTTTGTCCTGCAATGCTTTCAGGTCCTCAACAGCTTTTTGCCTGGCTGTTTCCAGGCCTGGCACTTTAGCGGCTTCCGCAATCAGGTTTGCAAATGCGGTTTCCACTGACGCCTGATCGGCATCTGCTTTCAAATTCATTTTGCCGAGTTGCTCGGCGGTAAAAAATATTTGTTTCATATTGATTGATTTTGGCGTCAGATCAGCCAGATTTTCTAATGTGATCGGGTTTTCATTTTCATCAAACAAGTCAGTCAGTGCATTGTAGTTGCCTGGTATATCCACCAGGCTGCATTCGCGATTGAACCATTTGCTCACGCTTGGTCCTGTTTGACCTTCTAAATAATCTTCCGGATTGCTGCTGATTTCTAAAACAACAAAATGCCCGAAACTTGCAGCGTTTAAAAAACCGGATTCAATTTCATCCACGGTACGTTGGCCCCGTTCGTGCGAAAGGTTGATAACAGGTTTGGCAAACACTTTATCACCTTCCTTTCTAAAATCTTCCCATTTTACAACTACACCGGCATCCCGGTTCTTATGCATGTAGTAACCTATTGGATTTTTTTCGTATTCACTCATGAGATAGCCGTCAGTGAGCAGCCGGTAACCGTAGCTATTGACCGTGCTATCTGTTAGCAGGTATTCCTTGTCTATCTTTTTGAGTTTGTCCAAGTGCTGCGTGAATTTGATGTAAAAGTGCAGCAGCCCGAAACCCTCACCAAATCAGCATTTTATCACTATTATCATAATGATATCGCTTACTTTCCTTTTTGTGGTATCATGTTTTTTCAAAATGCAAACAGCTTCGCTGTAGCCCATCTTTGTGTATGATATGGCAGACAAAAGAAATACCTCAGATAAACAATATCTGGCCAAAATACTCTACACCCGCGAGCAACTTGCCGGAAAAGTAGTCGCAAAACGCGTTGGAGTTTCTGAAAAGACAATGAGCCGGTGGGTTGATACGTTCGGCTGGAAAAATCTCCGGAATCGTTTGCTGATCGGCAAAGACCAGATACTGAGCAATCTTTATGAACAGATGGAAGAACTCAATACATCCATCAGAAAGAAAAATGAAGGTCAGCGTTATGGCAATACGAAAGAAGCGGATATACAAATAAAATTGACGGCTTCAATCCGCAACCTCGAAACCGATCTTGCTATCGCCGATCTGGTAGAATCGGGAATACGCTTCATAAAATATCTTCAGAAGGTTGGCACAATTGATCAGGTGTTAGAGGTATCTGACTTGTGGAATTCGTTTTTACAGACAAGCATTAAACGCTAAGAAATGGGAAATGTAAAAATGATCATAGCGAATAAGTCAAACAAACATGCAATGGAGGATTGGGAAGAATTCCTCCTTAGCATCAGGAATAGCACGCCGGTTGACTTGAACGAAAATGAGGGAGAAAAAAAGAAACGGATAAAAAACCTTGAAGCGGATCCGGAAGAATGGTTCAAATATTACTTTCCTAAATTTTGTTTTGCAGAATCTGCAACATTTCAGAAAAAAAGTACGCAACGCATTCTGAAAGCAGATAAAAGATTTTATCAGCGTCGCGCCTGGGCACGCGGTCTTTCAAAGAGTACACGCCGAATGATGGAAATCATGTACATCATGCTCGTGAAAAAACTGCGGGTTAATGCATTGCTTTTATCGAAGAGCAACGATAATGCCGTAAGGCTTTTAGACACGTACCAGGGCATCCTTGAGGCTAATCAACGTATTATAAATGATTACGGCGTTCAGGAAAAAGCGGGAAAATGGGAAGCCGGTGAATTTACCACACGTAAAAATTGCACCTTTCGTGCCGTGGGTGCCGGACAAAATCCACGCGGATCCAAGAATGAAGAACTGCGCATCAATGTAGTGATAGCTGATGACCTGGATGATGATGAGGTATGCCGCAATCCAGAACGATTGCAGCAGGTTTGGGAATGGTTTGAGCAGGCGGTTATACCGACGGTTGACATTAGTAACATCTATTACATTTTTGTTGATAATAATATTATTGCTGAAGACAGCATTGCAGTGCGTGCAGCTCAATATGCGGATGATGTTGAACTTGTCAATATTCGCGATGACAATGGCAACTCCACATGGCCTGAAAAAAATCCCGAACCCGACATTGACTACATGCTCAGCAAAATCAGTTATGAAAGTGGTCAAAAGGAATATTTCAACAATCCGATGAGCCAGGGCAAAACGTTCAAAGAATTGATTTACGGAAAATGTCCTCCACTCAAAGAATTACCATTTATCATCATTTATGGCGATCCCTCTCCATCCAATAAGGATAAACCAACCGTAAAGACAAAGGCGCAAAACAGTTGCAAGGCTGTCATCACAGTCGGTTATAAAGATCAGCGTTTTTACGTTTATAAAGCTTTTGTTGAACATACAACTAATGCCAATTTCATTGACTGGCTTTATACCAGTTACGATCTGGTAAAAGCAAAAGCATTGCCGTTTACTTATGTAGAAAATAACACGCTTCAAGACCCATTTTACCAGCAGGTTTTATTACCGCTCATTTTCCAGAAAGGAAAAGAAAGAAATGCAGTATTACCTGTATCGCCGGATGACCGCGATAAGCCTGACAAATGGGTAAGAATAGAAGGAACCCTGGAACCGCTCAACCGATTGGGATTGCTTATTCTGAATGAGGACGAAAAAGAAAACCCGCACATGAAGCGATTGGAAGCGCAATTTAAAAGCGCACATGCAAACAGCCGGGTAATGGATGGACCGGATGCCGTGGAGGGCGCTGTGCATATTATCAAAAATAAGATAGATACTGAAGCTGCCGGCGGCATTCAATGCTTTCGACGCAAACCTAACAGCAAAAGATATTGAGATGTATTATGACGGTGAAATAATAGTAATGGACGAAGGCACAAGCATTCAATGTGAAGTGGTCTTTCTGCAATATGCAAGCTCATATACCAGCATTGTGGAGGATGAAGATGGCGATCAATGGGAAGTAGAAACAAACCGTCTTTCATCAATAATTCATAACTCACCGGAAAACGAGCCGGATCAAAATTATTAAAATGGCATATTTACAGGTATCAGATTTTAATACGCATTTATATGCGGAGATTCTTTCAGAAATTATAAGATCTGATAATACAATTGTGGATAAAGCGATTGCTGCGGCAGTTGATGAGGCAAAATCGTATTTAAGCAAGTATGATGTTGATACACTGTTCAGCGACACTGCAACCGATGAAGGCCTGAAAAACAAAGTGAAAGATCTGGCCTGTTGGTATCTTATCAGACTGGCTAATCCTAATATTGATATCACATTATTCCGAACGGCATTTGAAGATGCAATAAATTATTTTGATAAAATCATGAAGGGACTTATAGACCCTGACGGATGGCCCTACAAACCCGATGACCCCAATACTCCTTTTCCGGAAGGGAGCTCGGTAACTTATTCAAGTAATATAAAAAGACAAAATCATTTTTAAATGCCCACAAAGATTGTAAAAGAAACGGAACCCAAAGGCATTATAGTCAACCAGATCATATTGCGCAATGCCGACCGGTCGCCAAAAGATATTCAGAAAGTCCGTACTGCTCAGATATATGCCGAATCGGTTGCTTACGCAAACCGAGTGCCCCTTTATGATCTTTATGATGATGTGATGCTGGATGGCCATTTAACCGGAATATGGAAGAAACGTGTGGATGCTGTGCTGAATAAATCCCTGCATTATGAAGATACAGCGGGAATACGGATTGAGGATATGGACACGCTCATTGAATCCAATACCTTTCGTGATATGCAACGAAAAATCATGGAATCGGAGGCGTGGGGACTTTCCGGGATGGAATTTATCCCGGGTAAAAAATTTGAATGGATAGAAATTCCCAGAAAGCACATCAAACCTGATTTGAAGATTATAGCTAAGGAACAAAACGGATCGGAAGGTTTTCCGTACGATACAAATCCATTTCTATGGGTAATCGGCGGTAAGAATGATTATGGTTTTCTTCTGAAATGCAGTTATTATGCTGTGTACAAACGCGGCAATCTGGCCGACTGGGCACAGTATTGCGAAATATTCGGTCAACCGGTGCGCGTGATAAAATACGATGCCTATGATACCAAAACAAAAATTGAACTTCAACAGGTATTGGATGAAAGTGGTAGCAGTCTGGCTTTGATGATTCCGAAACAGGCCGACTTTGACATGAAGGATGGAAAGGTGTCAAATGCAGATGGCCAGCTTCAGGATCGTTTTAAAACCGCAATGAATGAAGAAATGAGCATTATTGTGCTCACGGTTACCGAAACAGCGAATGCAAGTAAAAGCTCCGGTTATGCTCAAAGCAAAGAACATGGCAAACAACAATTAGAAGTTACCAAGAGCGATCTGAAATACATGGCCAATATGCTCAATTCAGATGTTTTCAAAAACATCCTGAAAAGCTATGGCTACCCCGAAGGACGTTTTGTTTATGAAAAGGAAATAGACCTCGACGAACTTAAAACCAGGTTGGAAATTGATATGCAGGTGAAAAGCAACGTGCCCGTGGATGATGATTATTGGTACGACACCTATGCTATTCCAAAGCCTAAGAATTATGATGAGCTCAAAAAGAAAATGGAGGAAGATAAACAGATGTTCAATCAATCATTATCCCAATCACAGGCATATCCGAAATCGGGCCCCAAAAAAGAAGTTTCAAAAAATCTGAACGATCTGGGATTCTGGGATAAACTCCGCACTCAACTGGCTGATTTTTTCGACCCGGCCCAGCCTTAGACGCTGGGCTGTCCGACCTGGGTGATATATATAAACATACCTGTCCGGATTGCGGAGGAATAACCATTCCCCCCCTGGCCGATGAAGGACCCTGGGATGATATATTGGATCAGATTGCATCCAACCTGTATTCAAAGAAAATGAACGATGGTTCTATTCCCCCGGAAATGTATCGCAAAACTGCGGATACGCTTATGGAAGCAATGAGTAAAGGACTTGGCGGCACATCTTTCGCTTATGAGGATCCGCGTAATTTACTCGGCGCGTATTTGCAGGACAGTATTCATACATTCAGCGCGGCCAAGAGTATTTATGAAATGCGATATTTTACAAACATGATGGTGCGGGAGGACGGATCCATTCGCAGTTTTGAGCAGTTCAGAAATAAAGTTATGGATAAAGGTTATGAATTCAATGTGCATCATCTGCGAACGGAATATAATACTGCTTTAGCTTCTGCACAAAGCGCCAAACAATGGGAAGATTTTCAATCAAACGACGTTGAATATCTGCAATATTCCACCGTTCACGATGACCGGGTAAGAGAATCGCATGCGCTCCTGGATGGACTGACCATGAAAGCAGATTCACCTGCATGGAAATCATACTGGCCGCCATTAGATTGGAATTGCAGATGCCACATTATTCCCGGTATTGCCGCCAATGCATCGGCGGAAAAACAAGGCGGAAAAATGCTGAAAGATGCCGCCACAAACCCTTTGTTCGCAAATAATCAGGCTGTAGAAAAACAAATCCTTTCAAACGATCATCCGGTATATTCATCACTGGGCAAAAATCCAGATGGGACGCCGAAAACGAAATCCCTGACGGCTGTTAAAAACTACGGTTTACCGCCGGTAAAAAAGATTTTAATGGATGCACCGGATATGCCGAATGGCGACTTTTTAAAAGTTTGGAAAACATTCAGCGCCGACGACGGCAATATTATATTAGAAGATAAAATAAATTCAAAAATACTTTTCGATATCAATCCGACGACACAAAAGAAGTATGACAGAAAATATTTTAAATCGCACATTTTTCAGAACGACGATAACCGGAAGGAATATGCACACACCTTCCCGGAGCTTGTACAAAATCCTGACGAAATATGGTCATTTCGGGAAAATGGGAAATTGATAAGAATCTATTTGAAATTTTATGCAAATAATCCTATCGCGTTGATTGTGACCGATAAGCGATCTGGTTTGGTTGCGGAAACATTGTACCGGTTAAAGCCGGGACGTTATGAAGATTTAAGAAAAGGAGCTTTGCTATATAAAAATAGGTAACTACGCATGGATTACCGGCCACTGGCGACAAACCAGTCCGATAACCGGATATAGTTACCTTACGGCTACAAAGATAAATATTTTTTTATGACTCCCGAACAATTTGCCAACAATCTCAAAAAGAAACAGACTGAATTAAAACAGTATGTAAATATGGAATTCCCCCGTCGTGCGGGTGAAATATCGTTGCGTTTTATTGACGGTAATTTCAGGTCACAAGGATGGCAGGGGGCATCATTTCAACCATGGCAAAAGAATAAACGAAATGGGACTATTTTGGTAAAAACCGGACTTCTCAGAAGCGCTACTACCTTTGCCACCTCACCTGGCATGGTGCGGGTATCAAATGCGACACCATATGCCGCCGCCCACAACATGGGTTTTCACGGGACCGTAAGCGTGAGGCAACATACACGAAGATTGATGACAACAAAAAGTGTTGAAACCGGCAGATTGACAAAATCCGGTAAAATGCGCCTGAAAACGGTTCATACACTCAAAAACATCAGTTTTGTCAAAGCTCACACAAGAAATATGAACCTTCCCAAACGCCAGTTCATGCCCGGTAGCATGAACGATAGTCCGATACTTTATAACGCTTATAGGCGTGAGGTGGAACGAAAGTTAAAATCAATATTTTAAATTATTTTTAAACATCGCTCAAATGGCATTACAATCACTTTTTGCACAGTTGTTGATTAAAATCCAGGAACATATCAAAACTCAGGTTCCAGAGATAAAATGGATAGATCAGGATTTGGGACAGTTAGAATGGTATCAGGAGCGGCCCGCCGTGACATGGCCGTGTGTTCTCATTGATTTCAGTCAGACAAATTATGACGCCATGCCGGATGGAAACCAGTGGGGCAATGCTGCATTCACTTTGCGACTTGGTTTCCCTTCGTTTAGCCCATCCCAATCCGGCGCTCCTGCAAGTGTGAAGGAACAGTCATTGAAATATTATGAATTGGAACACCTGCTATACGTGGCGATGCAGGGATATGATGCCGACGGACTGATACAACCTGTAACCCGCATTACGGCGTCAACAGAGAGAAGGGACGGCGATAACTTCCGGGTGCGTACTCTCGTTTTCAATACTGTTTTTGAAGATAGCAGCGCAATGGATCCGGTGCAAAACGTAGGAAGACCTCCTGTTATAATCGATGTTTCTTTTTCATAAATAAAGAAGGTATCATCTTTGATACCTTCTACTTCATTTCCGCTGGCGTAAGTGAAGTACTTATTAGCCGCCTGGTTCGATTAAAATTTCTTAAAGCAAATCACAACTTTTGTGAATTTTTAATTTCAATTCCTAAAAAGTGCGACTAATAATCAAATATAACACATTTATTAATTCCAAACCAAATGCGGCCATTTCTTTCTAAAAAATTCGCGAGTGGGTTTCGATCTGTTGAGTTCTTTCAACTGTGAATAATTGTGTGAAAGTAAATCCGGAATTGTATGCTGGCTAAGAAAAAATTCTTCAGAAAGTATGTTCAATATAATATCATATCTCTTTTCCGAAAAACGTGCGTGGAAATAATATCTGTCGGTAATACATTCATTACGCCGCTGATGATGAGTGTGACTTCTACCTCTTCGAACATCGATGTGACGTTCTGGCTCTATAACAAAAATATCTTTAAACAGGGTTAGTGCACCGCGATTCATAAGACTTGAAGATAAAACTATAAAAGAAATCTCAACTAACAGCGACGTTGTTAGTGAAATGTGCACATTCTATTTATAATAATCGCTTATTGACTTTTCAGCCGCCTTCTGGGCCTGATTTTGAATTTCTTTCCATTTCTGATAATTAACTTCATCGTGGGCCTGCAAAAATGCCGCAGCAACAATTCCTGCCTGCACTACAATTTGTGTTTTATCTCCTTGTCTAACAGCCATGTTATATTGCTCAATATAATCTTCAGCAACCGGTATGTATAATTCACGTCTTTGGTCTTCAGCTGTAGGATGGTATGCGGTGATGTATTTATATCCGATAAATGCCACCAATACGATGATCGACATAATTATCACGTCTTTGAAATCAATGATGCTGTCTTTTTCAACTTGTTCCTTATGACAGTAACGACAGATCTTTGCATCTGCTTTTATTTCTTCGGCACAAAAAGGACATTTTTTGTATTCACTTTCCATGATATGTTTTTATGTTATAAATATACAAACTTTCTATATTTCGCCTGACAAAGTCATTCGTATTCATTCTCCCAATACCTGTTTCTGAGGTAAGTTTCCGGATCTGCCTTACTCCGCCATTTATTCTCAAACAAATACTTATTATACGGCCGAATGCCCACATACGCGGCCGCCCGGTCGCTCACGTTCATCTTATCCCAAAGTTTTACCGCCCTGGCTTTATTGATTTTTTTCTGATAGCTTTTCCAGAACATATCAAATGTGATTTCCACGTCACTCTCCACAATCTTTGTACTTCCGCCAAAGTTATCCGCAACGTTTTCCTGATGCCAGGAAATTGATCTGATAAACATTTTAGCGGTTTCCATTTGCATTTCGGCATTTGTGAAATTGACATGTGCAAGAATGCCTTCATTGTAGATCAGTTCTACATATCCTTTAAAGCGATCTGATGTGATGTGATACTTTTTCATTTATTGTGCAATTTGATTAGCTAAAATAATGATGATTGACGGAATAATTGTATATAGAATATCAATTAATTCAACATTTCCCCGTCTGATTATTTTGTCATAAACTAACTCTTTAGATATTGCAATAAGCAACACAAATGCAATTGCCAGGGCTGGTTTTGCAATTAGTGATAAAAGAATAAACAGAAAGAAACCTGCTGTAAAGTGCATCAGCCTGTCCTGTCTGAGCAGTCCTTTCGTGTGCGAGAGGAACCAATTTTGTAAGTTTGAAATTTTCATTTTTAAATTGATTGATTGATTCGTTTGTATTCGTTTGTAAGCATTTGACAATAGCGTCAATACAAACGTTAGCGGTCATGCCTACCGACCTCCAACTAATCGAAAATTTCGAGCAGTTAAAATGGAAGGTCATCATCGCTTTGTTTTTTAAGTAATCGTTTTATTCTGTTCGGTTGCCAGTATCTTATTTGCATCCATAACCAAAACCGCATCCAATACCATATTTTGACAAAGAATAAAACGATTTTGGTTTGCAACGGAAATACATACTCACTTTCTTTATTGCAGAATATTGAAGCTGCGCTATATCCAGTTAGTGTTTTGTATTGCAAACCAACGTTCCATGAGAAAAAAACAGGCTTAACCAGGACTTTCTCGTTATTCCATTTGTATTTTGCTTTTAGTTTCATATTCAATTTCCATTTTAATAATCCGGCACGAACCGCTAACACTGGTTTGGCGCAATTTTCCCAACGCACAAGCCGAAACACAACTGCGCCAAGCCCGAACCGTTAGCGGCGATTAACGCTCTCTAATTTAGCAACGTTAACAAGACACTTTTCAGTTAATTCAATTCCCGTAAAATCAAGGCTTAGATAAAATGATTTTAAATCTTTCATAGTACAAGTCATAGGCATTAATTGAGGCAAATCGCTGCCGTAAAAATGCAGTCCTTCTACATCAACAATGTGAACATATTTACCAAGAGTATTCTTTCTTTCGTCGGTAAACTCTAATGTTTTAAAATGTGTTACTAAATCGTTTTTCATATCCGTATTTTTTATTTAAATAATCAATTAATTCATCAGAGTACTTATGAATTTCATTTTTAGAATATGAGCATTCACCTGTTATTACGCCTGTACAAACATCAATCATGTAAGAATTGAACACCACACCTTCGCCAAGAAAATAACCAATTTCGTAACCAAAATGACTATCCCAGACAACACGTTCACCCACGACAAAACCGCCGATAACATTTGGTTTTGTGCAAGTGTGGCTGACGTGCTGGATTTCATCTTTAGAATCACTATCAGCATCGGTTCCGGCTAAAAGTTCGCTATTCATCTTTTGTTGTATTTTCATCTTTTATTTCTTTTTATCGGCTAACGTGCGGGCTGACGGGATAAAAATGCCACACCTGCACAAAGCCCTTGGACGTTATCGGCTACCTAAGACAAAAGCCGTCCACTGTTCAGCCATCGCATTTGCTACCGACTGAAATGTCTTAGACTTTTCTAACCCTGATTTTAATTTTCCGTTTACGATTGTATCGGTAAAATATCTGTTTTTCATTCGTCCAGTTTTCTTGCATAACTCAACTCTTTTTGGCTGCGGTTTATCCGTTGCGGTTTTGACATTAAATAAATTATCTTCTAAATGATATTCCAGCTTTGGCAATCCACGCAACCAAAGGCAGGTGCGCTTCATTTCTCTTTCACCAAAATAGTAAGGATGAATTACCATATCAGGTTCACGGAAAATTTTTGACATTATTCCCTGCGGATTTTCAACACAAACAAGTGGCACAGGTGCGTTATACATTTTCATAAAAAAATCAGCAGCTTTTATTCTTTTCTCTGCCCGACCTTCATCATACCAATTACGCATCCCAGCATAAGTTAGATAGGTGCAGGGCGGAAAAGCAATGAGCAAGTCCCATCTATCATTTAAAACATCCAAAGCTGAGCCTTGTATATGATTGCCCCAACCGTTACCATTTTCATCAAGACAAAATTCTGTTGGCATATCGGTATTTAGAATATCAACACTCCAGGCGTCCCACCCTTTTAATGAAAATGCTTTGCGCACAATGCCACTATATTCACAAGCCACCAAAACCCGACCGGCAGGAGATAACAAGCCGTTTGGCGCAAGCGGGGCTGACGGAAGTAAATCGGCATTTGTAATTCTATTCTTCATTTGTACTTTTATTCAACTTTTGTAATTCTATTTCCCCGCCTTCGCCAAGCGGGCAGAACGTTCCTGCTATGTAAATTTTCTTCTTCACTTTTAAATCTTTTTTAAAAATGATTTATATACAAATTCAAATTGCGTAATCAGCTTCGGCAGCTCTTTATATTTATATGCATTGAGCCTCTTATGCAGGTAACTGCTTTTTAACATCCATGCATTAATGCGCGTCAGGTCGGCTACCCAATGACCTTCTATCAGCGTGTGCCAGCCCATTTCATGCGCCATGCTGATGATGCTGCGCCTCATGCGATTTGCGCCTTCTGCCTCATGATTTGGCAAACTTCGCAGCCAGGTTATAAGGTCCCGCGCCTCATCAAACGTCATATCCTTGCTGCTCTCCGAGCGCCCACCAGTCGCGCCAATGATCAGGTTTGATTTTTGATTCATCAAACCTGTCTGGCTGAGTAATGCATGCATTATCTTATTTTGAACCGCATTCATAATTTGAATTTTTTATTCGTGCATTCGTGGTTAATCTTCTTCCTTTTTTATTCGTGCATTCGTGGCTAATCTTCTTCCTTTTTTATTCGTGCATTCGTGGCTAATCTTTTTTTTATAAAACAGGACGTAGAAACGCCCCGTTTTTTTGTCATCATTAAACTAAAACTAACTGCTTATGCTGCTGAAGTTTAAATCAATATTCTCATATTGTCCTTCTTCATTCTTCACCCACACGCGGTAATACTTCTTGCTGTCTGGCCGGCTGATGCTTTGTTCAATCAAATCCAACGCTGCATGAAACGATTTGTCTTTGATCCGTGTGCGATATTTAAGCAGCGATAATACTTTCTTGCTATCCAAGCCGCCTTTTGTGTTGCTGAAAGCGGAATTGATCAGTTGCCTTACTATGTCATCCGTGCCGGTTACATTGCGATCAATGAAGTTATCAAAGAGTTCGCGTGCCGCGCTGATCTTCGCTTCATCAAATCGTATCATCTCATTGATGTTTACTTCAATCTTCACACTGCGATCAAAGTTGTACCAGGTGTGATTACCCTTGCCCCAGCGGGTCGCCTTTTCTAAATGCCTGTTTTCTTTTGCTATTTCGCGCATCACAGCGTCGTTTGCATTGCTGATGATTGCTTTCAGGTTATAAAGTTGCTCATTAACTTTCATGGCAGCTTTGAGCACTTTTTCACTTAATCTTTCCCGGAGATTTTCAGCTTTTGAAATTCTGTTCACCGGAATTTCAATGCCGCTTTCGTCTGTCCAGGTTGATGATTTTTGAAAAGTAGGTTTCATGTGTTTAATTTAAAATTGAATGAATTGAATTGTATTGCTGTGTATATCTGAGGCGCAATTCGGTGGTGAGATAATCATCTTTGAACCTGCATTCAAAGAGATCGATCATCACCTTTGCACACTCTATCTGAAACGTGTTATTGCACGATGTCAGAATTCTAAGTATCCAGTCAAAAATGTGTTGTTTGTCGTTCATAATTTATTTTTTTAATAATAATAAAATCGCGCGGTTTGTTGGTTGAAATGATTCAATGTTTTCAGAAGCACGTGCCCAACAAATTCCGTCGTGTCAAAAGGTATTTGCTCCCAGTATTCGCAAAAGGCGATGGCGTATTCAACAGGCACACTCAGCCTCGTTGGCTTGTCCATCAAGATTGATTTCTCTTTTAGTTTTTTGTAGAATTTCAGCATCATCACCTCAATGATCGCATCCATACGGTTGCCGATTTCGCCTTCGTTTTTTAGAGTGCGTTCAAATGCCATTACCAGCGCGCGCAATTCGTCAGGCTTAAGCTTCAGTACAATTTTCATAATATTCATAATATCTTTTTTTGATGTAATACAAATGATTTCGCATAGCTGTTTCGTGCTCGCATCTATGTTGACACGTTCTAATTGCATTTATAATAGTCGTGTGATGTCTGTTAATAATTCGCCCCACTGCGACGCGCGTCATATTCACTATTTCAGTTGCGAGATAGCAAAACATGAATCGAGCATCGATTATATCTGCGTCGCGCTTCTTCCCGACGATTTGTTCATGCGAAACGTCAAATTCGTCACAAACAATTTTCATTAAAATATCAGTTTTTAAACTCAGCAGGCTCGATAGATGTTTCCTCTTGAAAATCTTTATTTCATATTCTTTGAGGCCGATTGCAGACAACTGCTCATTTGCATAATTGATAATCTGTTCAACAACCGATATTTTATCCATTTACCACCTCCTTATTAAAATTGTCAATCATCAGTGCATAGCTTTCGTCCAGTACAGTACCATTCGGGTATATGCTGTGCGCCAGTGCTTCTGCATTATGCATGTACTCGTAGATTCGCTTAGCCGATAGGCGGCTCACCTTCGCTATATCTGTATTCAGAAAGGCCGTGTCCCTGATCAGCCACTGGTTCTTCCACCAGGCCCAGAATATGCGGCTCCTTTCCAGGGCGTCTATTCCTTCTGGATCATTCGGTATATACGATTGCAGGTATTGCCGCCCGGTACGATACTGCATTTCTGCATAGCGCAGTTCGTCCCATCCCAGCAGTTGTATCACCTGTTGCTTGGCCGTCTGCTGCCGTTGTTTGATGTGTTGCGTGTAGCTGTTCATTTCAGATAGTTTATGAGTTTGAAAATCATGTTGCATGACAAAAAGAAGAGTGATGCGCCGATGATGAATATGATTGAGTAAACGATTGCTCTTAGTTTCATCTCTTAAAAGTTGTACCTGATGGCCAGGCTGATGATGAATGTTTTTTCTGTGTAATTACCGCCAAGCAGTAGCACTCCCTGGTTGATCTCCTTGCCTACATATAAGCTGCCGATAATACCGGATGTATTCAGGCACTTCTTATCAGTACTCCTCAGCGTGTACGCATACCCTACCGAAGGCTCCACCATCCACGTTCCATCCGTCCCTCCGCCGCGGCGGATCACCCGACTGCCCAACCTTCCATTGATACTAGCGCCTGCCTCCACATCTCTGCTCACATGCGCCAGGTACCCGCCCTGCACGAATACCGGCCCGGCATTGTACCCTGCCGCCAGTTCAGCCGTAGGATGATTGAGTGTGCTGTACCCTGCGCCTATTTGCATATAAGCCTGTGCGTTGGATTGCACGCGGCCGATGAAAAAGATAAGTAGTAAGGTAATGTAGCGTTTCATGTTTATTTTTTTAAATGATTTAAAACAAATTGCCATAATGCGATGTTCGCTACTAAAACAAAAGCAGCCGCGATGAGAAGGATTGTGGTGCAAACAATCTTGTTAATATTTTGTTTGAAATATTTTTTCATAATTCATAATTTTTAATTCATACTTAAAAGCCGGCCCTGCCGGAATTGTGTTTAAATACCCCAATATTCCTTTGCCCCTTCCTCCCAAATGGTTATCGGCGCCCCGCCACCGTAACGGCTGGTTACAAAGGCTTTAAACCCCTGCACCATGATCTTCACGTCAACATCGTAGCGCACGCTTTTGGCTACCCGTCCGGCTGGCTCCTTATGATCTGCATGGCTTACGAAAATGAGCATCTTATCAGCCAGGCTATGGCTAAATTTGATGTAGTTCTTATAATTCATCCCGTTACCGTCATTATGCCGGAAGTATTGCAGAGAATCCACAATCAAAACATCCGGGCTTTTGCGCTTCTTCATCCGTGCGGTTACTTGTTCTATGGTTTCTCTATTCAGGATGATGATGTTCTTATCTATCCCTTCGGCTACCAGGGCATCGCCCAGCGCCAGACTATCGCCCATCTCCAGGCTGTTGTATGCTACCCGACAAAAGTTGCTTAAGTACTTTGCCAGTTGCAGTACAAACCGGCTCTTACCCTGCCCGCTGCCACCCCATACGAGCATGCGGCTGTTGCTCTCTACACGGCCAAAGGCAGCAAACCATTCATTTTTAAAGTCAAGTACCATTCTCTTTTTATTTATAATATTCGCAGGGGTTAAGGCTCTTGGTAGCATTTAATTTCATGTGGTTGTAGGGTTATTCATGCGGCTTTTAATAATTTTACAATTGTCTTTGCCCGCCTCAGCGTACCGTGCTCTCCGCCGTCGGTCGCCAGTATCTTTTTTACATATACTGTCAATTTCTTTTGCTCCGATGCCGGAAGGTTGGCCACTAATACATCGCCGATCAGCTTCACATAGAAGGCCTCTTTGTTTTCGGCACCCATCGGCACAGCCTTCATGTATTTGTTGTTGAACCGGTCAAATATTTCTCTGTAACCCACCTTCCGGTAATTGATGCCTCTCTCTATTTTTGCGCGTAAGCCGTCAGCGCCCATCATATACCATCCGCATGTACCTTCGGTTGCATTCCACAGTTCTTTTAGTTCCAGAAATGCTGCATAATCCAAGTCGCCGGCCTCGTCCAGCACTATCAATGGCTTCTCCATGTATAGCAGCGCATATTTCAAATCGGCTTTCACATCCTGGTATCTTCCACGGTTATCTACGCCAATGGTTTTGGCAAATAATCTGATAAATTGCTGTTTCGTTTTCGCCTGGCTGCAATCCAGATAAAAGCTGTTTTTCATACGCCTGATGATATGCTTTGCACAATAGGTTTTGCCTATGCCACATTCATCCACCATTATCAGCGCTGCGCCATTCCTCTTACAGTTTTGCAGGTCGTTTTCCACTTTCGCATATACCTCCGTGCGCGCGGTATTCCATTGTTCGCCGTCGGGCATGATGTCAAATAATCTGCCTATATGCAGCCACTTTGCGTCAGAGAGCACCTGTTCGGTATCTCCCTTGTGCAGCCGGCTGTAGATGCTGCTGTTGATGCCAAGCGTTTTTGCATAAGCTACGTCGGTGCCTTGAAAATTGTCGCGATGCGCAGGCATTGCGGCCAAAATCTTTTGTTTAAATGCTGTAGTAATCATAATCGGGTTTGTGTTTTAGTTATTTGTTATAATTCATCAAGCAGAGAGCGCGGCTCACTGCCTTCTATTTTGAAATAATCAATTTCGTCGGGTTCATCTTTTATAATCTCCACGGTGTGGTCTTCCGGAAGTTCATTAGCCGCACTGATAACAGCCACCGGCGCCAGTGCTTCCTTTCCTTCCCTGATGTGTTCCTCTATGCCTTTGTTGTAGCGATAGTTGCGGCCCAGCACTTTACCATCCTGTTCGGTTTGTTCGATGCGGGCCTTGTGTGCGATTTCCTTTGGTAGTGCCTCACATAGGAATGTTTCACTGTCTTTTTCGTATAAATAAATGCGGTTTACATCGCCCTCTGCATTCTCTATCCACCAGGCATCCAGTGCACGGCCATTGTTGCCGGTTTTATTCGCCAGTTCCGGAGTGGGCAGCTTCCATAGTTGGTTATTGCAGCGCAGTTCATAGCGATTAACAGAGGTCTCCGTCTTATTGCCAACATACCGCGCCACATTGCGCCATTCTATCGGCAATAGTTGTGGGTGCTGGTTATCCTGCCATACTTCCAGCCTGCTTTTGCCAGGATATTTCTTTTGGTTCGGGTGAGGGGCGGCATTCCACTGCATCATGCTGTCCACTGCCATTGCGCAGATCTGTTCAAAGTCATAAGTGTGCTTCTCTGCATCTTCCAGGCGCGCCTGGTTAGCCTCATCCCGCGCGTGTGGGCGGGGCAGCCATCCGAGTCCGTTGTTTTGCAGCTTGTCAAAGTCGTAGCGCAGCCGCCGGAACATCCCTTCTATTTTCTTTTCCTGTGGATTTTCTGCTGCCGCAAAGCGCACATAGCGGAATAGGTTGCCTTCTTTGAGCGCAGTTTCTTTCAGGCTGCTCATCAGGTGGTTTTCCACTTCGCACTCTGCAGGCATATTCACGCCGTAGTAATCAAGCTGCTGAAAGAGGTTTTGAAACATCCTGTAAACGAGGTTTAAATTCTTGCCATGTACCGTGTCATTTTCTCTCTGGGCCGGTTTTGAAAACGCCCATCCGATAAAGCATTCACTTGCCACATCAGCAGCGATGTAAGCAATTGGCCGCTTACCATTGTGCATCTTCCAGGGCAGGTCTCTATCATCCAATGATAATATGGCGCCTGAATGTTCCACCGTTAAGGAAGCGTATGCTCTATGTTTGGCGCCAAACTGAATCCGGTTATTGCTCCGGCGGCTATGGGTAACCACCTGGTTCTCCCATTTGGTGAGGTAATTCCTAACTGTGCTTTCACTCACCGGCTCGTAAGCTGTGCGGTCGTATAGTTCGCCGGTGATTTTGTTTACAATGTCCTTTTTGCCGGCAAGGAATTCCAGGTAATCTTTCAACACCTGCACATGGTTTGGTTTGAAGTATTGGCAATAGATGGAGTTAAGCAATTGTTCAATTTCGGCATTCACCACACGGCTATTTTGGTTGTCCCATCCTTTCAGCAGCGTCCGGTACCCATGCTCTACATATCGTTCGTATTTCTCTTTCAGGTGCTTTTCTGTTTTGGGCAATTTGTGTGGCCAGTTGTGTTGTAGCCCGTCCAATACACCTACTGCTTTTTTCCAAAACCCACGCGTAGAGGCTCCGCGACTGCTGTGTTTCAATATGCCTTCATATTTCTTTTTGAATCCGTTTAGGATGGCAGCTTCGTTGCTGTGCCTGGTTACGTGGTTAGCCGTCATGCGCGTCTGAATCTTGCGCACATCCTCAAAGAATTTAATCGCATCGGTATCTTCGGTGATAAAGTCACTGAATGCGTTTGTTTCCGCTATTTTTTGTGGATTTGGGAACATAGAAATTATCCTAGTTCTCCATTCCGGTTTAAGGCTATCAAGGGCTATCAATGCATGGTTGCCTTTTCCCTTTCCTTCGCGCAACCTTGTTATTTTATGACGTCTCACTAATGTTTGATAATCTTCGTAAGCCACCAGCCCCAAATCATCATAAAGAAGATTTGCAGGAACAGCCAGCCTGTTTTGGTATTCTACAATCATTTATTAAGAAGATTTGAAATTTCTCTATACAGCCGGTTAAACTCTTTCCGAATAGTATCTGCGGTCTCGTTTTTAACCGTGTCATTAAGTGCCATACGCACATAACTTTCAGATATTTTTAATGAACTCGCTAATTGTTTTACGACCAAAGCCTTTGCAGAGTCATATTTTTTTCTACTTTTACTATTTCTATTCACATTTGCGTATTTTACAAATGCAATATTATAGACTAAAGTCTAAACAAACAAATATTTTTTTAGACTATTGTAAATTTTGGAAAACATGAAGGCAATTGACCGCGTATTCAAGATACTCGAAGATAGAAACTTAAAACCTTCAAATGTAGAGCAGTCAATAGGCTTAGCAAACGGTTACTTCAAATCTGCAAAGAAGCGAAATAGTGATATTGGCGAAACAATTCTTTTAAAATTGTCTAAATTTTTAGACGTAAGCCTAACGTTTTTAATTACCGGAGAAGAAACAAGCTACCTTCTGAATGAACCAAACGAGCCATACAACGCCAAAGAAATTATCGAACTACAAAGAGAAATAATTAAACTACAAAAAGAAAATTCCAAGCTGAAAGACTATAAAAGTAATAGACATCCTGTTACTCGGCCCGCATCGGGCAAATTAGAACCCAATAAGTAACGAAATGTCTCAGTTTTTTATCCAAATGTAAAAAAAACACACGCCACTTTTGTTCACCAATCCCTTGAAACCATTGATTTTGCTATGTTTTTTTAGGTTGCTGTGTGGAATAAAGGGGGGTGTATCGCCCAAAAATGGGGGTTTATCGGTATCTAAACGGCATTAAAGGGTGACTTATAGCACTAATTTTGACCATGTTTTGACCACCTAAGTGACCACCTTATTGGACATTTCGTTTATTTTCATCATTTTCCCGCCATCGGCATTATGGCATAAAAAAAGGCCTTTTAAGGCCCGTTTAAATTCGTTATAACGCTTATTTGTACTATATTTCAGCTAATATTAACTATCATTACCCAAACGCCGCCCAAATCGTCCCCGTTATAGTCATAGAATTAACCAAAATGGACATTTCGTTTTGTCGTCCGCTTTTATCTCCCATTCAGCTACAACCCGCGTCAATCGTGCATTTTTCGCACTTTTTTTATTTAAATTCTTTTCTCTGAAAGTGGACGTTTCGTTTTACCCCCCTTATCAGGTCACCGTAATGAAGTTTAAAATTTATATGATTGTTATGCGGGTCAACATAAAGATGATCTATTCTGTGGGTATTGATAAGAGAAGACCTCCTCTTTATGCCGTGAACCATGTATCCTTTCG
>Ga0209916_1000791_pt1 | contig 39950 bp, 45 predicted proteins | sample ThiBio_1000_plan_FD_183956 | JGI IMG/M metagenome (GOLD analysis project Ga0209916, IMG submission 183956) | Wastewater bioreactor microbial communities from Cape Town, South Africa - Thiocy_solids_2 (SPAdes) | ecosystem: Engineered > Bioreactor > Thiocyanate-remediating > Anaerobic-Aerobic ... | reverse complement strand
TCGAACCTGCCGGACGGGCGGCAAAGAACTCGCCCCGCTTTTTTTGTATTTCGAAGGCGAGCGGGGCTCAGACACCTTTGCCGCTGATCCGCCCGGCAGGCCCGATTTCCGGCGGGACTGAGAGGGGCATAAAGTCAAAACCAGGCCAGTGATAATGCGGCGGTTTGTATACCTGTGTGAGTTTTACTGCGAAGCCCCAGCCCGGTTCGCGGCGGCCGCTCACCGGCAAACTGGTTTTGATCTGCCTCCCCTTACAGGCCCGCCGAAGATCAAGTGTGGTGGGTGGATCAGCGGCAAAGGTGTTTGAGCTCCGCCCACAAAAAACAAAATCAAAAACAACAAGGCGGGGCGAGTTCTTTGCCGCCCACCCGACGCGCTTGATCTTCGGGAATTCGGGACTGTCGGGGTCGCCTTTCTTTGGTTCCTTTCTTTGGCGAGACAAAGAAAGGAACTTGCCGCCGGGCAACCCCCGGCCAACGGTCAGCAGTTCTGCGAACACCTCCACTATAGCGAACAGGCCCTTCGACAAGCTCAGGGCGAACGGCGCTGAGGTAAGCTGCCAGCCCTAAGCGCCTGCCGCTTCCAGCGCCTCAATCTCCCCCGACACCTCCAGCCACTCCCCCTCTTCAATCGCCAGCTCGTCAACGACGTGCTGCAGCTGCTTGCCGGTTGCGGTGATCTCTTCGACTGACAGCGTTCCACCCAGACGCGCCTCGAACACCGTCTTTTCCGCGTGCAGCGCCGCCATGCTTTTATCGAGCTTCTCCAGTTTCTGCCTCAACGACTTGATCCTGCCCGACGACGCCGGCTTTTTCGCCGCCGCTGGCGCAACTTCCGCCTTGGGCGGTTCCGTCGCCTTGCCGGCTTCCTTCAGGCTTTCACGCACGCGCTTCGCCTCGTCCAGCAGATAGCGCTGGTAATCGTCGAGATCGCCGTCGAACGGCTCGACGCCGCCGCGCGTCACCAGCCAGAACTCGTCGCACACCGAGCGCAGCAGGGCGCGGTCGTGGCTGACCAGCATCAACGTGCCCTCGAATTCGTTCAGCGCCATCGCCAGCGCTTCGCGCGTGGCGAGGTCGAGGTGGTTGGTCGGCTCGTCCAGCAACAATAAATTCGGCCGCTGCCACACGATCATGCACAGCACCAGCCGCGCCTTCTCGCCACCGCTCATGGTGCCGACCGCCTGTTTGACCATGTCGCCGCTGAAGTTGAAGGTGCCGAGAAAGTTGCGCAGGTCCTGCTCGCGGCTGCTGAATTGGCCGGCGCCGCCATTCGCGATGGTGTCGCGCGCGAGGCGGATCATGTGTTCCAGCGGGGTGTCCAGGGGGCGCAGCACGTCGAGTTCCTGCTGCGCGAAATAGCCGATGTTCAGCCCCTTGCCCTCGGTCACGGCGCCGGCGACGACCGCGAGATCGCGCGCGATGGTCTTCACCAGCGTCGACTTGCCCTGGCCGTTGGCGCCGAGGATGCCGATGCGCTGCCCGGCGAAGACCGACTTGCTGACGTGGCGCACGATCACCGTCGGCTCGCCCGCGCCGTCCACCGGCGGGTAGCCGAAGCTGGCGTCGTCGATCGTCAGCATCGGGTTGGGCAGGTTCTGCGGTTCCTTGAATTCGAAGCTGAAGTCCGCGCTCGCCAGCATCGGTGCCAGTTTCTCCATGCGGTCGAGCGCCTTGACCCGGCTTTGCGCCTGTTTGGCCTTGCTCGCCTTGGCCTTGAAGCGGTTGATGAAAGCCTGCAGGTGGGCGATCTTGTCCTGCTGACGGGCGAACGCCGCCTGCTGCAGCGCCATCTGCTCGGCGCGCATGTCCTCGAAGGTGCTGTAGTTGCCGCCGTAGCGCGTCAACTGGCCGTTCTCGATGTGGATGGTGACGCTGGTCACGGCGTCGAGAAACTCGCGGTCGTGGCTGATCACCAGCATGGTGCCGGGGTATTTCTTCAGCCAGGCCTCCAGCCACACCAGCGCATCGAGATCGAGGTGGTTGGTCGGCTCGTCGAGCAGCAAGAGGTCGGACGGGCACATCAGCGCGCGGGCCAGCTGTAATCGCATGCGCCAGCCGCCGGAAAAGCTGTTGACCGGCTGATTCAGCTCGCGCACCTGAAAGCCGAGGCCGAGGATCAAGGCCTGCGCGCGCGACTGCGCGTCGTGGGCGCCGGCGTCGTGCAGCGCCATGTAGGCGTGCGCCATGCGCTCGCCGTCGTCGCTGGCCTCGGCGGCGGTGACTTCGGCCTGTGCTTCGGCCAATTGGGTGTCGCCGGCGATGACGAAATCGGTCGCGGATTCGCTCGTTTCCGGCATGTCCTGCGCCACCTGCGCCATGCGCCACTGCGACGGCATGGAAAAGTCGCCGCGGTCCTCGTGCAGGCTGCCGTTCAGCAGCGCGAACAGGCTGGATTTGCCGGCGCCGTTGCGGCCGACCAGGCCGACCTTTTCGCCGGGGTTGATCGACACCGAGGCGTTGTCGAGCAGCACCTTGGCGCTGCGCCGCAGGCTGAGATTCTTGAGGATGATCATGCAGAAGATGCGGCGCGCAGAACACGCACCGACCGAATCGAAAGCCGGATTCTACCCTGATGCCGCCTTCCCCCTGGCGGATGTCGACTGTTGGCGGCCTCGACACGGATTGACGATTTTCCGTCAACCGGCGCCATGCCGCCCGTCCGCATTCGCGGGAAACGGTTTGCAACGGATTGTTTTATTGGCGGTTTCCCAATCCGCGCCACGGCATACCCAGGTGGCACAGGCATTGCAGGTATTCAGGCAAACCCTTCACCAAGGAACGCATCATGAAACTGCAATTCGGCCACAAGCAACTGGTTCTCGAACTCAGTTCCTCGCCCTTTGCCTGGTTCCACGGTCAGACCGAGCGCATGAGCCTCACCAGCCTGTCGCTGCTGTTCGTGCAGTTTTCCCTGTTTGCCCGGCAGCCGGCCGCCTGATGCAGCTGGGCAAGACCACCAGCGTGAGCGTCGGCCTGTCGTGCTCACCGCTGGGATTCTTCAGCGGCAGCACCCGCCGCATGTCGATGTTCAGCCTGACGCTGCTGTTCATCGAATTCCGGATACTGCGGCGCGCCACCGCACACTTCATCTGACATCCCGGCGGATTTCCAGCGTCGCCTCCAAACCACCTGCTGCACGGTTCTTGAGAAACACGGTCCATCCATTGGTTTCCGCCAGCTGCCGCACGATCGCCAGCCCCAGCCCGGTTCCGCCGGTAGCCTGCGAACGCGATGCCTCGAGCCGGTAAAACGGCCTGAACACTTTTTCCAGCTGATCGTCGGGAATCCCCGCGCCGGCATCCCGCACGATCACCCGCGCCTGTTTGCCGGTGCACTCCAGCGCCAGCTCGACCGGCGTGCCGCCGCCATAACGCTGCGCATTCTGGATCAGGTTGGTGACGATTTGCCGCATCGCGAGCCGGCCGGCCTCGATCTCGCACGGCGCAGCGCCCTGCCACGACAGGCCAGCATCGGCCGCGACCTCTTCCAGCAAACCCGCAAGGTCGAAACGCACTTTCATTTCGGCCTGTGTGGTGCGCGCCAGCTCCAGGTAGCCCGTAATCAGCCGGTTCATGTCGGCCAGATCGGCCACCGCGCGGTCGATACGCGCCGCGCTGGGGGCATCGCGCAGCATTTCCAGGTTGAGCTGCAGCCGCGTCATCGGGGTGCGCAGGTCGTGCGAAATCCCCGCCAGCAAAGTGGTGCGGTTATCCAGCAAGTCGCGCACCTCGGCCGCCATCCGGTTGAAGCGGCGGGCCAGTTCGGCCAGCTCGGCCGGGCCGGTTTCCGGCAAGGGCTCGGGCAGTTCGCCCGCACCAACCTGGCTGGCCGCCTGCGCCGCGCGCGCCAGCGGCACAGTGAGGCGGCGCACCAGAAACAGGGCGGTCAGCAGGCTGAGGAAGGCGCCCACCGCAATCACCGCGATGGCCGCCAGCGGCGGCTTGACGGCATAGCGATCGGGGAAGAATCCGGCGTGTAGATCGTGGCCGCCCAGCGGAATATCCAGCCACGCCGCCGCCGTCCCCGGCACCCCGCGCAGCACGATGGACCCGCCAACCCGACGGCTCAATGCGGCTTCGATCTGCGCGCGAAAGGCGAATTGCGGGGCATCTGTGGCGGCGGCGGTGGCAGCGGTGGTCAGGCGCAGGCCATGACGCCGCGCCAGTTCGCGCTCGAACGCGGCACGCGTCGGCGGCGGCAACTCCACCCAGGTCTGCGCCGACAGCACGATCAATCCGGCCAGGTCGTCGGCCGAGCGCTCCGCCACCGGCACGATCAGGGTGCGATACACCACCCAGAACGCGGCCGCCTGAAACACGATGAAGGCGAGCGCCAGCGTCAGCGCGGTGCGGGCGTACAACGAACGGGCAATGAGCTTCACCCCTTGCCCTGCGGTACGAACAGGTAGCCTTGCCCGCGCTGGGTGCGGATGTAGGCCGGGTTGGCGGGATCGTCCTCGATTTTCTTGCGCAGGCGATTCACCCGCACGTCGATGCTGCGGTCGAACGGGTCGCGCTCGAAGCCGCGCAACTGATCCATCAGCCAGTCGCGCGACAGCGCGCGGCCGGCGTGGGTGACGAAGATTTCCAGCAGTTCGTACTCGCCGCCGGTCAGCGGGATTTCGGTGCCGTCGCGGCTGAGGGTGCGCGCCTCGAGATTGACGTTGAACGGGCCGAAGCGCACCGCCCTGCCCGCCTCGGCCGGCGCCGGCACGGCCGCGCCGCCCTGCCGCCGCAACACCGCGCGGATGCGCGCCAACAGTTCGCGCGGATTGAACGGCTTGGGCAGGTAATCGTCGGCGCCGACCTCGAGGCCGACGATGCGGTCGATGTCCTCGCCCTTGGCCGACAGCATGATGATGGGCGGAAACCCCGGCTGCGCGCGCAGCCGCCGCGCCACCGACAGGCCATCCTCGCCCGGCATCATCCAGTCGAGCACCAGCAGTTCGGGCAGCCGGGCGTTCAGTAGACGGTCGAGCGAGGCCGCATCCGCCGCCGTCTCGACCGCGTAGCCATGGCTGCTCAGGTATTCGGCCACCAGTTCGCGGATGCCGGGATCGTCGTCGGTGACATAAATGGTGCTTTTTTGCATGCGGCAACTATAGCAGCGGGGATGGCAGGCTATTCCCATCCCGGTTACACACTGTTACAAAATCGCCCTGGCGTGAAACAGTGCGCTTACCTTCCTCAACCAAACTGCGAAGCGTGGAAGCGAAACAACGCGGCCACGGAAATGGAGATCACGATGGACACACGGCAAACCTGGATTATCGGACTGGCTGCACTGGGGCTGGCTCTGGCCATCCCGGTTCACGCGGCGCCGGATTTCATGAATGACGCTTTCATCGTGGCCAAGCGCGACCGCGGCGACGAAGCGCGCCAGGATCGGCGCGACGCCCGCAAGCCCGATCAGCGCCGCGCGCCGAGACGCGAGGCTGAACGCAACGAACCGCAAGGTTACGGCTACGGCTACGAACGCCGCCAGCAGGAACAGTCCGAACCGGACAACCATCCCCGCGGCCGCCGCTGAATTTGCACTGAATGCACTGTTGAACGAGGAGAATCACGATGAATGCACGTCCCCTGAAGCGCACCCAAGGACACAGGCACGTTCTGCTTGCCGCCCTGCTCGCCGTCAGCGGCGCCGCACAGGCCGGCCACGGCCGCGGCGACGGCGACGGCTTCACCGCCCGCGCCAAAGTCCTGGCCAGCACCCCGGTCTACGACACCATCAACGAGCCGCGCCGCGAATGCTGGACCGAAACCGTCGGCTATGACACTCGCAGCGTCCGCGACGGCAGCAATACGGGAGGAGCCGTGATCGGCGCCATCGCCGGCGGCCTGCTCGGCGCCACGGCCGGCAAGGGCAACGGCAAGGTCGCCGCCGCCGCGGTCGGCGCAGCCACCGGCGCGGTGGTGGGCGACCGCTGGAACGACGGCGGCAGTCGCTACGAATCGCGACCGCGCCAGGTGGAGCGCTGCCGCACCCACGACGACTACCGCCAAGTGATCAGCGGCTACGACGTGCGCTACCGCTTCCAGGATCGCGAATACAGCACCCGTCTGCCTTACGACCCGGGCAACTGGCTGACCCTGAATGTGAATTTCTCCGTGGCCGAGGATCAGCGCGGCGGGCGCTGGAACAACAGCCGCAACGGCTGGAACGATTGACGCCGCGCTGCGCGCTGCCGCCGCATTCCGACTTTGAAAGGAGTAGAACCATGCTACGCACCCTGCTGATTGCAACCGCCCTCCTGACCGCCTCCAGCGCCAGCTTCGCCCATGGCGGCAACCATGATCACGGCCGCGTGATAACGGTCGAACCCCGGTTCGTCGTCTCGTTTGGCAGCCACCATCACGACGGCTTCCGCGTGCTGTACGAGTCCGGCGGCAGCCGCTACTGGACGCACACGCCCTACCATCCCGGCCGCACCATCGTGCTGCCCCCGCGCCATCGCGTCCAGCATGTCCACCACTACCGCGATTACCGGTCCGGCCGGGATGGGTACCGCGACTGGAATCATCGCGACGACTGGCGCCACGGCCACGACGATCGTTATCGCGAACGTCGCGAGCACCGCCGCCACGACCGCGGCTGAATCGCAGCCGGGCCCGGGCTTCCCGGACCCGGTGTTGCCGATTCGGCCTGCCGACGTTTGTCAGCGGCATTGAAGCTCAGCTCGTCCGGACTGCGCGAGGCGGCGCGAAAACACGGCCAGGTTCAAGCATTGCCCGGCCGTCTCGATCGCGTATGGATGCGGGCCCCGGCCTGCGCACCTGGAACCGCATGCCGGCAACGCCCCCGCCGGCATGCGCGATGGTTGAGCGGCTGCAGTGAAGCGTTTCTCGCGGGTCGGCCCTGATTCCGCGGTGTCCGACTGGAGCGCCGCGCCGACTTGGCATACGATGCTCCCCCCTGCCCGGAACAGTCCCACGCCCATGCCGATCGCCTCCCCACCGCAGCGCCTGCTCCCTGCTTTCGCCCTCGCCCTGACCCTGATCGTGTTCGCCACGGCGACCCGCATTGTCCTGATGACGCGGCCGGAGGTGAACATTCCGCCGGGCATCGCTTCCTATGCGCAGATTTTTGGCTTCGGCCTGCTGTTCGATCTGGCGGCGGCCGCATATTTTGCGGCACCGGTGGCCCTGCTGCTGGCGCTGATGCCGGACCGCTTCGCGCGCTGGCATGCGGTACGCGCGGCCGGCATGGTGCTGCTGATCGCGCTGACCTTCGTATTGCTGCTGACCGCGGTGTCGGAATGGTTCTTCTGGGAAGAGTTCGGCGCCCGCTTCAATTTCATTGCCGTCGATTATCTGCTCTATTCGCACGAGGTCATCGGCAACATCCGCGAGAGCTATCCGGTCGGGAAAGTGCTCACCGGACTCGCGGTGCTGGCGGTGCTGTGGTGGCTGCCCTTCATGCGCCGCATCTATGCCGCGGCCCGCGCACCCTGGCCCTGGCGTTCCCGTCTGCTCTGGATCGGCGCCTGGGCGGCCGCCGTGGCGGGGCTGGCCGCAGGCCTCGATGGCGACCTCAAGAACCGCAGCACCAGCGATCATGTCAACGAACTGGCCGGCAACGGCATCTATTCCTTCTTCGCAGCCAACCGCCGCAACGAGCTGGATTTCGAGCGTTTCTATGCCGCACTGCCGCAGCAGCAGGCCTTCGCCATCGTGCGCCGCACGCTGGCGCAGGACGGCGGCGCGTGGCTGGCGAGACAACCTGCCGGGGGGGTGGAGCGGCTCGTCCCGTCGGCCGCGGCGGCGCAGCGCCTCAACGTCGTGCTGATCAGCATCGAAAGCATGGGTGCGGAATTTCTCGGCGCTTATGGCGACCCGCGCGGCCTGACGCCGAACCTGGACCGGCTGGCGCGGGAAGGCCTGTGGTTCTCGAACGTTTACGCCACCGGCAACCGCACCGTGCGCGGCCTGGAGGCACTGGCGCTGGCGCTGCCGCCGACGCCCGGCCAGTCGATCGTACGGCGCCCGAGGAACGAGGAACTGTTCTCGCTCGGCAGCGTGCTCGAGGATTTCAACTACGAAGTGCGTTTCGCCTACGGCGGCTACGGCTACTTCGACAACATGAACGCCTTTTTCGACCGCAACGACTACCGCACCATCGATCGCACCGACATTCCCGCCGAACGCATCGGCTTCGCCAACATCTGGGGCGTGGCGGACGAGTTCCTGTTCGACCACGTGCTCGACAGCCTCGGCCATATCCATCGTTCGATGCAGCGCGGCGAGGGTTCGCGGCCGTTCTTCGTGCACATCATGACCACCAGCAATCATCGTCCCTACACCTACCCGGCGGGCCGTATTGACATCCCCTCCGGCAGCGGGCGCGAGGGCGCGGTGAAGTATGCCGACTACGCCATCGGCCATCTGCTCGCCGAGGCGCGCAAGCAGGACTGGTTCGACGACACCCTGTTCGTCGTCACCGCAGACCATGGCGCCAATGCACGCGGCACGGTGAACATCCCGGTGGACAAGTACCGGATTCCCCTGTTTTTCTACGCGCCCAAACACCTCAAGCCGCAGCAGGTGAATCGGCTCATGTCGCAGATCGACATTGCACCCACGCTGCTGGGCATGCTCGGGGTGAGCTACTACAGCAAGTTCTTCGGGCGGGATATCCTGCACGCCCCGCCAGCGGGCGACCGCGCCTTCGTCGCCAACTACCAGACGCTGGGCTATCTGAAAAACGGGCGCCTCGCCGTGTTGCAGCCCCGACGCAAGGCGGAAGTATTTGCCGTCGATGCGCAGAACCTGCCTGTGGCACCCCAGGCCGACCCGGCGCTGCAGCAGGAAGCGACCGCGTTCTATCAGCATGCGGCGTACGTGTTTCGCCATGGCCTGTATCGCGACGAAGAGCAGCTTCCGCCCGCGCAGCGAACGCCCGGCATCCCCGCTTCGGCCCAGACCGAGTTGCGGGAGCGGGCCGGCAGCCGCTGAGCGCCCCGGCACGGTTCCCGAACCCGCCGGGCGGGGGCGCCGGCTTATTCGTGGTGAACGACGAACGCGAGTTCGGTGGTGAAGTTGCCGATCCCGCGGTGACTGGTCGGCGTCCAGCCAGCGTCCTTGAGATGGCGGGTCAGTTCGCGCGTCATGTCCGGATTGCCGCAGACCATCACCCGGTCCTGCGCGGGGTCCGGCGCGGGCAGGCCGAGACGCTGCGACAGACCGCCGGACCGGAACAGGTCGCTGCCGCGTTGCGGTGTGGGGAAAGGCTCGCGCGTCACGGTCGGTACGTAATGCAGCCGGACATTGGCCAGCGCCTCGATTTCGTCGCGGTAGGCCAGTTCGGCCGCCGTGCGCACCGAATGCACCAGCACCGCCTGTTCATGGCGCGCATAGAGTTCGGAGTCGCGGATCAGGCTCATGAACGGCGCCAGCCCGGTGCCGGTGGCGAGCATGTACAGCGTGCGCCCGGGCAGCACATGGTTGAGCGTGAGCGAGCCGGTCGCCTTGCTGTTGACCCACACGCTGTCGCCGGGGCGGATGCGAACCAGTTGGCTGGTCAGCGGGCCGTCCGGCACATGGATGCTGAGAAACTCCAGGTAGTCGCGGTCGGCGGTGGAGACGATGGAATAGGCGCGCGCCACCAGCTTGCCTTCGCGCTTCAGTCCGATGGTGACGAATTCACCGTTTTCGAACGCGAAATCCTGCGGGCGGCTGAGCGTAAAGCTGAAGGTCTGCTTCGACCATGGGCGCACCGACTGTACGGTTTGTTCGCTGTAGGGCATGATTTTTCCGTGGGCTCCTGCTTGCGCCATCAATCCGGCACGCAGGCAAACACCGCTACGATTGAGAATATGACGGCGCCTGCGGAGCACAGTTCCGGCTCGCGTCTTGCCATCGTTCGTCCAATCCGTTCAGCCCTTGATGCAAACCAGCAGCAGCTTCAGCTTCGCCGCCTTGCGCGCCAGCCCGGCGCGACCGGTCGCCTCCGCCACGGCGCCGACGTCCTTGTAGGCGCCTGGAGTCTCTTCCGCCACGCCGATTTCGGTGCCGGCCAGGATGCAGGACGCGGTGCCCATGCTGCCGCCGATCGGCACCGGCCGGCCGATGTCGCGCAATTCACCCGGCAGCGCCGCCGCGCAGCACCGCGTCCATCTCGCTGGTATCGAGGCGCAATTGGCCGGCACTACCGAGTCCCGCCGGAATCCGGGCGAACAGGCGCTCGGCCAGCAGCAGTTCTTCGCCCGGCGCCTCGCAGCGGATTTGCACCGCTTCGTCGGGCGCGACGCGGGCCGGGGCGGTCACCACGGCGGTCATCGCCAGCGCAGCCTGTCCGAGCGCGGCCGCCAGGCTGGGGCCGACGCCGCGCACCCCCATGTCGGCCTGGTGCGGGAAGTGTTCCCACTACCGCTCTGCCGCGCGAGCGCGCCAGGCTGCCACCGCCCGCGTCCGTGCCTGAAAGATCGCGTCCCGGATCTGCGCGGGGTCGGCATTGCGCGCCACTTCGGCGGCATCGATGGTCTGCGCCGCCTGCAGCGCCTGCCGCAGATGCTCGGGCGCGGGAAACGCTTTATCCTCGTAGCCGGGCCGGCCGCGGAAATCGCATTCGCAGGCCTGCAAAAACGCCTCGAAACGCTCCGGACGGCGGAAGGCATCGACGCGCTCCAGCAGTTCGACGACCGTGCCGGGACGCAATTCCAGCGCTCGGTGGACGTTGCCGTGTTCGCGCGCCACCGCGACGGCGAGGTCGCGGCAGTCGACCGGCACGCGGATGCGCTCGCTCAGCGCGCGCACCAAGTCTGCGCTCCTGGCTTCGTGGCCATGATGTTTGGGCCAACACTCGGGCGGCGTCGTGCCCTTGCCGAGATCGTGGGTCAATGCCGCGAAGCGCACCGCCAGGCTGAAACCCCGGCGCGCCGCCCAGTCGACCACCCGCATGACATGCACGCCGGTATCGACTTCGGGGTGATGTTCGGGCGGCTGCGGTACCCCGAACAGGCGGTCGATTTCGGGAAAAAGGCGGGCCAGCGCGCCGCAGTCGCGCAGCACCTGGAACATGCGCGACGGCTGCGCTTCCAGCAGACCGCGCGCAACTTCCTGCCACACCCGCTCGGGCACCAGCGCATCGACTTCGCCGTTGTCCACCATCCGCCGCATCAGCGCATTGGTTTCCGGTGCCACGACGAAACCGGTGAAACGGGCAGCAAAGCGCGCCACCCGCAGGATGCGCACCGGGTCTTCGGCAAACGCCTCGCTCACATGGCGAAAGACGCGCGCGGCCAGATCGTCCTGCCCGCCATGGGGGTCGACCAGCGTGCCGGTCTCGTCCTCGGCCATCGCGTTGATGGTGAGATCGCGGCGGCGCAGATCCTCTTCCAGGGTGACGTCGGGTGCGGCGTACACCTTGAATCCCTTGTAGCCATGCCCGGATTTGCGCTCGGTGCGCGCCAGGGCATATTCCTCGTGCGTTTGCGGGTGCAGGAAGACGGGGAAATCCTTGCCGACCGGCTGGTAGCCCAGCGCGATCATGTCGTCGGGCGTGGCGCCGACGACGACGTAGTCGCGGTCGGCCAGCGGCAGGCCCAGCAACCGATCGCGCACTGCGCCGCCGACGATGTAGGTTTTCATGGCGGCGCGGCGGGCCTAGCGGCGGGCGTTTTCCCGGTACGCGTCGTAGCGCGCGCGCGGCGTGTCGGCACGCAGGTATTCGGGGGCGATGGCTTCGAGCGCCGTCGGCGGGAACGCGAACACGGATGGCCAGCCGCCGCTGCAGACGTTGTCCGTCGTCATGGCGTAGTAGTTGTCGCGCGTCATCAGCTTTTTGCCGGGTTTGAATTCGAGCGCCCAGGCCTGGAAATACGACAGCCATTTACCCAGTGGAATGACGCTGCGCCGCTTGCCGATTACTTCGCCGACATAATTCACCAACTCCTGTAGGGTGTAGGTGTTGGGACCGCACAAGTCGTAGGTCTGGCCGTAGGTCGCCGGATTGTCGAGGCTGTCGGCATACGCGCGTGCGACGTCCTCGACATGGACCGGGGCAAAACGTGCCTCCGCGTTGGCGAGCGGCAGCAGCGGAAACGCCTTCAACAGCCCGACAAACATCGACAGGAAGGAGTCGCCGCGGCCGAAAATCACCGACGGCCGGAAAATCGTGACGTCGAGGCCGTAGCCGTGGATGAACTTGGGACCGTTCAGATACCAGTTTTCGTGCTCGACATGGTGTCGCCCGGCCTCGCGCACCAGCGCTTCGGCAATGCCCTTGGAGCGCTGGTAGGCCGAGCGCGAGTTCGGGTTGGCGCCGAGCGCGCTCATGTGCAGCAGACGGCGCACGCCCGATTCGCCGCAGGCGTGGATGATCTTGCGCGGCAGCTCGATGTGGGCCTGCTGGAAATCGCCGCGGCGCGCGCTCGGCAGATCGACGCGGCCGATCTTGCTTTCATGCAGGATACCGACCAGGTTGATGACGGCATCCATGCCGCGGAAGTGGCGGATGAGCTCCTGCTGATCGTGCACGTCGGCCTCGATCACCTCCACCGTCGGCAGCAAAATCAGTTCCTTGGCCATTTCGCGGCGGCGGCTCAGCACCCGCACGGTCAGGCCGCGTGCGGCGAGCTGGCTGACGAGATGGGTGCCGACAAAGCCGGACCCGCCGAGGATGCAGATGCGTTCAATCTTCATGATGAGATTCGTTTCAGTATATTAAGGCGATGCGGATTCTAATCGTCCGCCGGTTCGACTTCCAGCGGGACGTCCGGATCGGCAGCGCGGACTGCCGGGGTTTTGCGCGGCGGCACCGTGCCCAGTCGTTCCTTCAGCAGCACCGAAGGCTGGCCGAAACGCTCCGCATAATAGATGGCGTTGCTCATCACTTTTTTGACGTAATCGCGGGTTTCGGCAAACGGGATGGACTCGATGTAGACCGCGGCCTCCATCGGCCGGGTGTCGCGCCAGCGCTGCGCACGGCTCGGTCCGGCATTGTAGGCCGCGGTGGCGAGCACCGGCGAACCATCCAGGCTGGTTTGCACATGCTTCAGGTAATACGCGCCGAACTGAATGTTTTTCGCCGGATTCTGCATCTCGTTCGGATGAAAGCGCTTGATCCCGAGACGCTGCGCAATCCAGCGCGCCGTGGCCGGCATGATCTGCATCAGGCCGGATGCGCCGACACTGGAGCGCGCGACGTTGATGAAGCGGCTTTCCTGCCGCATCAGGCCGAACACCCAGGCTTCGTCGATCTGGTTTTCACGCGCGGCCTGCTGCGCCAGTTCGCGGTAGGGGGCGAGAAAACGCAATTCGAAATCGTGCAGTTCGCGGGTGCGCTCGGCCGTGTTGATCGCCCGGTCGTACCATTCCATGCGGCGCGCCAACTCGGCCGCAGCCAGCAACTGCGCGTCGGAAAATTCGCGGATCGACCAGTTCCATTCCAGCCCGGCATCGCTGCGCAAACCCAGTCCTTGCAAGGCCAGCGCGCGCGCGATGCCGGGCTGGCGGGCAACCGCGGCAAGGTCATCGCCGCTCATCTTGGCGTTGTTGACGGCCGGCGCCTGCATCACCGGCCCGAGTTCTTCCTGCGCCAGTTGGCCGTAGTAGTGAAATTCGCGCGACAAATCCAGGAAAACCGGGGTCGCCGCCGCGCGCTGGCCGCTGGCCTGCAAGGCGCGCGCGCGCCAGTAGCGCCAGATCGGCTGCGTACGGGCGGCCTCGCCCATGCTGTCGATCGCGCGCAGCACGGCCTGCCAGTCTGCCGCGCGCAATGCGGCGCGCGCCCACCATTCGCGCTGGAAATCGTTGGCCGCCATGGCGCCGGCCTGCTGAAACCAGGGCAGCGCGGTTGCCTCGTGGCGACGCGCAGCCCAGGTGGCAAGGCGCGCCCAGGCGGTGCGCTGTTCCTCCGCGCCGAGGCGCGCCGCCAGCCTGCGCAACGCCTGTTCCGCCTGCCCGGAGTTGCGTCTGGCCAGCTGGTCAAGCGCATAAAGCGCGATTTCGCGGTCGCCCCGCCGGCTGAAGTCGAGCTTGTCGGCATCGAGCAAACGCGCGGGGTCGCGGCTGGCCTGGTCGATCAGCGCGGCTGCCGGTTGCTGGGCTTCGGGCAAGCTGCTGGCCACAACCCGGGCGACGCTCGGGTTGCCGGCTTCCAGCGCCAGCCGCAGGCGGCGCCAGACATCTTCCTCGCGGATCAGCCCGGCCTCGATCAATTGCTCGAACAAAGGCGTGCACACCGACGGCATGTCGCGCCCGGTGAACCACAGGGTCACCGCCTCGCGCTGGTGACTGCGGTTGCCTTGCGTCCATTCGGCACGGTAGGCATAGCACTGGTGCGCGATATCGGGTCTGACGAGACGCGGGTATTCGGCCAGATACAGCGGCCATGCTTCGCGCGCGCCGAGTGATTTCAGCCAGTCGGCGCGCAGCGCCTCGGCCATGCGACTGCCCGGATAGCGCGCCAGGAAATCGGCGATGCGCGCATCGTCGGTACGGCTCGTCAGCATCAGGCGCCAGTATTCGACATAAGGCGCCAGCACATGGTCGGCCGGCACGCCGCGTGCGGCATGCTCCAGATTCGCCGGCTTGCGCGCGGCAAACGCCTGCTGCGCCTTCAGCACGGCGGCGTCGCCCGGCGCGGCCCAGGCGGGTGCTGCGGACAAGGCCAGCAGCAGGAAAAACCCGATCCGAATCATGCCGCGAGGGTAACATGCAGCCGCGGCGCGTTGCCTGAGCTGAATTCACCATGGAGCGGTCGGGCCCGCCGCATTACCCCAAGCGCAGGGTACACGCTATAGTGACGGCTTCGTATTCACTTTCCAAGGAAACCGCCATGACAGCCAACGTCGGCAATATCGACCGCATCATCCGCATTCTTGCCGGTATCGCCCTCATCGCCTGGGCGCTCATGGGCGGCCCGGTCTGGGCCTGGATTGGCGTGCTGCCGCTGGCTACCGGGCTCTTCAGGTTCTGTCCGGCCTACAGCCTGCTCGGCATCAACAGCTGCAGCCTGAAGAAATAAGCTTCAGGCAAGAAACAGCTTGTAGGCCGGGTTGCGGGACTCGTCCCAGTAGCGGTAGCCCAGCCGGTCCAGAAACCTCTGGAAGCCGGGCTTTTCCTGTTCCGGCACCTGGATGCCGACCAGCACGCGGCCGTAGTCGGCACCGTGGTTGCGGTAGTGGAACAGGCTGATGTTCCAGCCACGGCTCATGCTCTGCAGGAACTGCATCAGCGCGCCGGGGCGCTCGGGGAATTCGAAGCGGTACAGCACTTCGTTGACGGCCTCGGGGGCGCGCCCGCCGACCAGGTGGCGGACGTGCAGCTTGGCCATTTCGTTGTCGGTGAGGTCGATCGCCTCCAGGCCGTGCCGCTGCAGCAGTTCGACCACGCGCGCGCTCTCGCCCGCCCCCGGCACCGACAGCCCGACGAATACCCGTGCCGTCCTGGGGTCGGAATAACGGTAGTTGAACTCGGTGATGTTGCGCGCGCCCAGCAGGCCGCAAAAGGTTTTGAAGCTGCCCGGCGTCTCCGGGATGGTGACCGCCAGCACCGCCTCGCGCTTTTCGCCCAGCTCGGCGCGCTCGGCGATGTGGCGCAGGCGATCGAAGTTCATGTTGGCGCCGGAGGCCACCGCGACCAGCGTTTTACCCTTGAGTTTATCGCCGGCGATCGCCGCTTTCAGCCCGGCGACAGACAGGGCGCCGGCCGGTTCCAGAATCGAGCGGGTATCTTCGAAGACGTCCTTGATCGCCGCGCAGATGGCGTCGTTGTTGACGCGGATGATTTCGTCGACATACAGCTGCGACAGCCGGAAGGTTTCCTTGCCGACCTTTTTTACCGCCACGCCGTCGGCAAAAATACCCACGCGCGGCAGCGTGATGCGCTTGCTCTTGCACAGCGAGCGCGCCATCGCATCGGCGTCTTCGGGTTCGACGCCAACGATCCTGATTTCCGGTCGCAGCCGCTTGATGTACGCCGCCATGCCGGCAATCAGGCCGCCGCCGCCGACCGGGATGTAGACCGAATGGATCGGGCCGGGATGCTGGCGCAGCAGCTCCATCGCCACCGTGCCCTGCCCGGCGATCACATCCGGATCGTCGTAGGGGTGGACGAAGGTCGCCTTGGCTTCCTTGGCGATCTGGGTAGCTTGGGCCCAGGCGTCGTCGTAGCTATCGCCATGCAGGATGACCTGCGCGCCGCGCGCGGCTACCGCATCGACCTTGATTTTCGGCGTGGTCACCGGCATCACGATGATGGCGGTCGCGCCGAGCTTCTGCGCGGCCAGCGCCACCCCCTGCGCGTGATTGCCGGCCGAGGCCGCCACCACGCCGCGCGCAAGCTGGGCCTGCGTCAGCTTCGCCATCTTGTTGTAGGCGCCACGGCACTTGAAAGAAAACACCGGCTGCAGGTCTTCGCGCTTCAGCAGAATCTGGTTGTTAAGGCGCCGCGACAGATTGTGGGCCACGTCGAGCGGCGACTCGATCGCCACGTCGTAGACGCGCGAAGTGAGGATGCGTTCGAGGTAATCGTCAGGTGGGCTCATGGCGGCAGAGGGTGCGAGGTTTGTAAAATTGGGGCGATGCCGCTATCTTAGCCGGCTGCAACCCAATCGACGAAAACATCATGAATCAGGACGAAATGAAGCAAGCCGTGGCACGCGCCGCGGTGGATTATGCCAAGGGCGGCATCATCGGGGTAGGCACCGGCTCGACCGCCAACTATTTCATCGACGCGCTGGCCGCAGTGAAGGGCCGCATCGACGGCGCCGTGGCCAGTTCGGAAGCCACCGCCGCCCGCCTCAAAAGCCACGGCATCCAGGTGCTGGACCTCAACAGCGTGGGCGAACTCGAAATCTACGTCGACGGCGCCGACGAGATCACCGGGCACTTCGCCATGATCAAGGGCGGCGGCGGCGCGCTGACGCGGGAAAAGATCGTGGCGGCGTGCAGCAAGCAGTTCATCTGCATTGCCGACGAGAGCAAGCTGGTCGGCGTGCTGGGCACGTTTCCGCTGCCGGTCGAGGTGATCCCGATGGCGCGTTCCTACGTGGCGCGCGAACTGGTGAAGCTCGGCGGCCAGCCGCGCCTGCGCGAGGGCTTCACCACCGACAACGGCAACCTCATTCTCGACGTGCACGGCATGTCGATCGTCGACCCGGTGTCGCTGGAAGCGGCGCTCAACCACATTGTCGGCGTGGTCACCAACGGCCTGTTTGCGCGGCGCGGCGCGGACGTGCTGCTGCTGGGGACCGAATCCGGCGTCAAGACTTACAAGAAATGACCGCAACGGGGGGATGCGTCACTGCGTTGGTGGCGCCCCGTCCTCCGGCTCCTGCTCCTCGGCAGGCACCCGGTATTTTTCAGTCGCCCACTGTCCCAGATCGATCATCTTGCAGCGTTCGCTGCAGAATGGCTTCCAGCGGCTCGCCGCCGTCCAGCTGACTGCGGCGCCACAGGTCGGGCAGGTCACGACAGGCGGCTTGGTGGACGGCTTCATAGCGTGCAGAAAGTCAGATCGAAGTCGATCGGCTGATGGGTGCAGGTGCGCATCTGTCCTGCCCCGGCATGCACGAAGCGGATGTTGAGCATGTACTTGTTGGCCGAAATCTCGGGTACGCACGGCAGGGTGTCGATCAAGGTGACGCGGATCAGCTGCGGGTTGCGCGATTCCAGCATGCGCTGGTAATGCCCGTGCTCGACATGCTGCCGCTCGGGCTGGCCGCTGTCGCGCAGCAAACCGAGCACGATGTCGACCGCCGCGCGGATGGACGAGAACGGCGCCAGCCAGCGTTGCAGCTGGCCTGCCCGCTCCGCGGCCGGCTGGTGCAGCCAGTGGTGGTAAGACGGCAGATCGAATTCGCACATCCCGCCCGGAATGGCCGCACGCTGTTTGACGGCCATCAACCAGTCGTCTTCGCGCAGATGCTGGCCCACCTTGCCTGGCAGTTGATACATGCCATGGTGGGCGGTTTCGATCGCCGCCAGCACGCTTTCCAGGGTGCTGTCCTTGACGCGGGGATTGCCGCGCAGCGCCGCCAGCACGGCCTTTTGCCGGTCCAGTTCCTGCAACAGGTCGGATTTGAGGTCGGCGCGCGCCGCCACTTCCGCCATTTCAAACAGCGTCAGCAGGGCCGCATGATGCGCGTGCCGGTCGGACGATGCGGCATAGGCATCGAAGCGATCGAACAAATCTTCCAGCCGCAGCAGGGTGCGGATGCGTTCGCTGAGGGGATATTCGTAATGGATCACGCCGCACGCGTTGGTTTCAATCGGCCGATTGTCGCCGATCCGGATGGAAAATCAAGGCAGCACACTTGCGAGCGTTTGATAACGCCGGTGCAGCGCCGTCACCTGGCTGCGCAACGCCTCGGGCGAAGCCGTGTTGACGATCACATCGTCCGCCGCCGCCAGGCGCTCGGCGCGCCCGGCCTGCGCTGCGAGTATGGCTGTCACCTCGTCATGGGCGAGCCCGCTGCGCGCCATCACCCGCGCCATCTGCAGCTCTTCGGGGCAATCGACCACCAGCACGCGGTTCAGCAGGTCGCGGTAACCGCCGGTTTCCACCAACAGGGGGATCACGATCAGGGCATAGGAGGCGGTGAGTGCCGCGCGCGCCTGCTCCACCGCACGCCGAATGCGCGGGTGCAGGATGGCTTCGAGGCGGCGCCGCTCGCCGGCGTCGGCGAAGACGCGCCGACGCAGGGCAGCGCGATCCAGGCCGCCGTCCGCCCGCATCACCGTTTCGCCGAAAGCCGAGCGGATCGCCGCCAGCGCCGCGCCGCCAGGCGCGGTCAGATCGCGGGCAATGACATCCGCATCGATCACCGGCACGCCATGAGCGGCGAAGCAATCGGCAACGGTCGATTTTCCCGAACCGATGCCGCCGGTGAGGCCAACCGTGAACATCAGAATTGCCCGAGGTAGGCCTGCGTCAAGTCCGCGCCGAAGAACAGCGCCACCAGCCCGCCCCCGGCCAGATACGGACCGAACGGAATCGGCACGCGCCGGTCATGCTTCACCAGCACGATCATCGCGATGCCGACCGTCGCACCGACGACGGAGGACAGCAACAGCGTGACCGGCAGCATCTGCCATCCCAGCCAGGCGCCGATGGCCGCCAGCAGCTTGAAATCGCCGTAACCCATCCCGTCCTTGCCGGTGACGAGCTTGAACAGCCAGTACACCAGCCACAACACCAGATAGCCGGCCATGGCGCCGACGACCGCATCCGGCAGGCTGCTGAAATGCCCGCCCAGATTGAACAGCAGCCCCAGCCACAGCAGCGGCAGGGTGAGACTGTCGGGCAGCAGGGTCGTGTCGAGGTCGATGAAAGCCAGCGCGATCAGCATCCACACCATCAGCAGCGCGCCCGCGGTTTGCACGCTCGCGCCCCATTTCCAGGCGACCGCCGCCGACAGCAGCGCGGTAAGCAGTTCCACCAGCGGGTAGCGCGCGCCGATCGGCGCGCGGCAGGCCGAGCAGCGGCCGCGCAGCCACAGCCAGGACAGCAGCGGAATGTTTTCCAGCGCCGTGATCCGATGGCCGCACTGCGGACAGGCCGAACGCGGCAGCCACAGGTTGTAGCGCGGCGCATCGGGCCAGGCCTCGCCGCGCAGTTCGGCGCACTGCGCATGCCATTCGGCCTCCATCATTCTGGGCAGCCGATGGATGGCGACGTTGAGAAAGCTGCCGACCAGCAGGCTGAACAAAAAAACCAGCCCGGTGAACAAGGCTGGCTCGACATGCAGCAAGGCCATCAGACAACCGAGCCCATCTTGAAGATCGGCAGGTACATGGCGATCACCATGCCGCCGATCAGCGTGCCCAGCACCACCATGATGATCGGTTCCATCAGGCTGGACAGCGCTTCGACCGCGTCATCCACTTCGGCCTCGTAGAAATCGGCCACCTTGCCCAGCATGGAATCGAGCGCCCCGGACTCTTCGCCGATGGCGGCCATCTGCAGCACCATATTGGGAAACCGGCCGGAGTTCTGCATCGCCACCGTCAGCGCCGTGCCGGTCGATACTTCGCCACGGATTTTATTGGTCGCCTCGACGAATACCTGGTTGCCCGACGCCCCGCCCACCGATTCCAGCGCTTCGACCAGCGGCACGCCGGCGGCGAACATAGTGGCCAAGGTGCGCGTCCAGCGCGCGATGGTGGCTTTTTCGATCACTGCGCCAAAAATCGGCAATTTGAGCATCAACCGATCCATGAACATCTGCACCTTGCGCGAGCGTTTCCATGCCTGCAACAAGGCGTAGATGCTGCCGCCGACGGCACCGAAAATCGCCCACCACCACTGGACGAAGAAATCCGAGATCGCCATCACCACCAGGGTCGGCCCCGGCAGGTCGGCGCCAAAGCTGCTGAACAAGTCCTTGAATGCCGGGATCACGAAAATCATGATCACGGCGGTGATGACAAACGCCACCACGATAATGGAAACGGGGTAGAACAGCGCCGACTTGATCTTGCTCTTGATGGCGAGGATTTTTTCCTTGTAGACCGCCAGCCGTTCGAGCACCCCGTCCAGAATGCCCGCCGATTCGCCGGCCCCCACCAGGTTGCAGAACAGCGCATCGAAGTACAGCGGATGGCGGCCGAATGCCTGAGTGAGACTGCTGCCCTTTTCGATTTCCGCCTTGATTTCCAGCAGCAGACGCTGCATCGATGGGTTGGAATGCCCGCGCGCCACGATTTCGAACGATTGCAACAACGGCACCCCGGCCTTCATCATGGTCGCCAGTTGGCGGGTGAACAGCGTGACATCCTTGTCGGTGATGCGCTTGCTGCCGGAAAACAGGGTGCTCTGCTTCCTGACCTTGGTGACGGTGATTCCCTGCTTGCGCAGCACGGAATTGACCACGGCTTCGCCGCCGGCCTGCAGCTGGCCTTTGACTTTCTTGCCGCGCTTGTCCATGCCTTCCCACAGGAAGGTGGCGTCCTTGATTGCCTTTGCCGCTGTAGCCATAGAGGGAGTTCCTTAGATATTGGTGACGGCCTCGACCTCTTCCAGCGAGGTGAGGCCGGCTTTCACTTTCAACAACCCGGCCTGGCGCAGGTCGAGCACGCCTTCACGCCGGGCCTGGTCGGCAATGTCGGTTTCGTCCCCGCCCTTGAGAATGATACGGGTCATGGCGTCGGTGATCGGCATCACCTGATAGATGCCCAGCCGCCCCTTGTAGCCGGTACCGCCGCAGATATCGCAACCGACCGGTTTGTAGGGTTTCCAGTTGCCATCCAGCTGCGCTTCGGTGAAGCCGGCCGCCAGCAGGGCTTCCTGCGGAATATCGACGGGTTGCTTGCACGCGCACAAGCGCCGCGCCAGCCGCTGGGCGGTGATCAGGATCACCGAGGAGGCGACGTTGAACGGCGCCACCCCCATGTTCAGCAAACGGGTCAGCGTGCCGGGAGCATCGTTGGTGTGCAGCGTGGACATCACCATGTGGCCGGTTTGCGCAGCCTTGATGGCAATATCGGCAGTTTCCAGATCGCGGATCTCGCCGACCATGATGACGTCGGGATCCTGCCGCAGGAAGGATTTCAGTGCGGCCGAGAAAGTCAGTCCGGCCTTGTCGTTGACGTTGACCTGGTTGATGCCGGGCAACTGGATTTCCGCCGGATCTTCCGCGGTCGAGATGTTGACGTCGGGCTTGTTGAGAATGTTCAGGCAGGTGTAGAGCGACACCGTCTTGCCGGAACCGGTCGGCCCGGTCACCAGTACCATGCCGTAAGGGCGCTGCACCGCATCCAGCAGGATTTCTTTCTGCCACGGCTCGTAGCCCAGCGCATCCACGCCCAACTGGGCGCTGGTGGGATCGAGAATACGCATGACGATTTTTTCGCCATACAGCGTCGGCAGGGTACTGACCCGGAAATCGATGGCACGATTTTTCGACAGCACCATTTTCATGCGGCCGTCCTGCGGCACGCGTTTCTCCGAAATATCCAGCCGCGACAGCACCTTGATGCGCGATGCCACCTTGTCCTTGATCGCCATCGGCGGCTGCGCCACCTCGGACAGCACGCCGTCACGCCGGTAGCGGATGCGGTAATACTTTTCGTAAGGCTCGAAATGGATGTCGGATGCGCCCAGATTGATCGCATCGAGCATGATTTTCTGCAGGTAGCGCACCACCGGCGCGTCGTCGATTTCGATGCCGCCGGTGTCCTGCTGGGCGGCAGCGCTTTCCTCGTCGGCAAAGTCGAGATTGAGGTCTTCCGCATTCAGCACAGCCAGCGTGCTGTCGGCCGCTTCGCCCGCCTTCTCGATCAGCTTGCCGAGCTTGTCGTCTTCCACCACCACCGGCTCCACCGCCTGCCCGGTCTGGAACTTCACCTCGTCCAGCGCCTGCAGATGGGTGGGATCGGACGTTGCCACATACAGTTTGTTGCCGCGCTGATACAGCGCGACCACGCGCCGTTTCTGCACCAGCTTGGGATCGAGCAGCCCCTGCGGCAGGCCGTCGGCATCCATGGCATTCAAATCCAGGTAAGGATAGCCAAATGAACCGGCGGCAAATTCGGCTACCTGATCGGCCTTGAAGCGCCGTCCCTTGATGAGTTCGGTCACGAACGATTCGCCGGACTGGCTGGCGCGTTTCCACACGCCCTCGGCGTCGTCCTCGGACAGCCAGCCATGATTGACCATGGCACGCGCCAGCCCGGTTAAATTGTTGGTGTTTGTCACAGCGGCCATAGCTCGGTTCCAGACAAGTCCAGCGTCAAAATATTGCCCGCATCGACACGCCGAGCAGGCGGCGGATGGGGAATCACAGGCCTTAACGGCGATTTTTCGGCTAAGTTGAGGCGTTTTCAGACGGCACGTCATTCGGCGCCGATAGATAGATGCGCGCCATTTTCACCACCCGGTCCTGGGTCTGCACGATTTCCACCGGCACGTCGCCCAGCTTGAGGCTCACCCCGGCCTCGGGAATATCCTCGAATTGCTCCAGCAGCAGGCCGTTCAGCGTCTTCGGGCCGTCCAGCGGCAACGACAAGCCCAGCTTGCGATTGAGATGGCGCAGCAGCACGGTACCTTCGGCCAGCCAGCAGCCGTCGTCTTCCTGTCGCAGATAACCCATATCCGATGGCGCCTGGGTCGTGAATTCGCCGACCATTTCTTCCAGCAGATCTTCCAGCGTTACCAACCCCTGCAGTTCACCGTATTCGTCGACCACCAGCGCCAGCCGGCGACGGCCACTCTGGAAATTGCGCAGTTGGGTGAACAAGGGTGTGCCCGCCGGAACGAAGTAAGGCGCTTCCAGGTTTTCCTTCAGCGTCTCGGGATCAAGCTCGTCGCCGGTCAGCGCATGCAGTACCCGGCGCACATGCAGCACGCCGAGCAGATTGTCGGGCGAGCCCTGCTGCACCACCAGCCGCGTGTGATGGCTGGTGGAAATCTGCTGGCGCAGCCGTTCGGAGTCGTCCTCGATGTCGATCGCCTCGATCTGGTTGCGCGGCGTCATCACGTCATCCACCGTGATGTCTTCCAGTTCCAGCAGATTCATCAGTATCCGGCGGTGCTCGCGCGGCAATCTGCCGGACGATTCCAGCACGATGGTGCGCAGTTCCTGCAGCCCGAGGCTGTTGCCCTGCCCCGGGTCAGGCTGCTTGATATGCAGCAGCTTCAGGATGCCCTGCACGAACAGGTTGACGAACCACACCACCGGGTACGCCAGCGTCAACAGCGGCGTGAGCAGCAGCGTCGCCGGGTAGGCGACGCGTTCGGGAAAGGATGCCCCGACCACCTTCGGCGTGACTTCGCTGAACACCAGGATCAGAAAAGTGAGCAACAGCGTCGCCGCGAACAGCACCATTTCGCCGTCGCCGAACAGGCGAATGGCCAGCACGGCAGACAGCGTGCCCGAGGCGGAATTGACCAGATTGTTGCCCAGCAGGATCACGCCCAGGAGCTTGTCGGTCTGGTCCAGCAACGCCTGCGCCCGCATCGCGCCGCGCACGCCGGACTCGGCGGCGTGGCGCAGGCGATAGCGGTTGATCGCCATCATCGCCGTCTCGGATGCGGAAAAAAATGCCGAAGTGAGCAGCAGAACGGCAAGCACGGCAAAAAGCGTGCTGGTGGAAATACTATCCAATCAACATCGCCTCAACGCCGGAGCACCACTTCCAGTACGAACTGGGTGCCCAGATAGGCCAGCAGCAGCAGGGTGAAACCGGTGATCGTCCAGACCAGAGCGGTGCGCCCGCGCCAGCCGCGGAAATGCCGCCCCAGCAGCAGGCCGCCGAACACCAGCCAGGACAGGATGGCGAACACGGTTTTGTGCGAGAACTGCAAAGCCGTGCCAAACAGCTCTTCCGAAAAAAACACCCCGCTGAACAGCGCCAGGGTCAGCAGCGCAAACCCGACACCGATGGTCCTGAACAACATGGCTTCCAGCGTCAGCAGGGGCGGCGCGCCGTTTTGCAGCGAGCCTCGATGCAATTGCTTTTCCAGCATGGTCATCAGCACCGCGTGCAAGGCGGCCACGGCCAGCAAGCCATAGGCGAGGAAAGACACCACCAGATGCGCGCGCAAGGCCAGCGCCTGCGAATTGGGAATGGCGTGGGTGGCGGTGAACAGCGCCATGATCAGCACGGACACCGCCGCCAGGCCGCTGACCCAGGACTGCAGACGCGCCAGCGGCGCGCCCTGGCTGGCCAGCCAGTAGGCCAGCGCAGTGAGCCACAAAATCGTCGACAGGGAGTTGCCGAACCCCAGCCGGATATCGCCCTGCCCCAGCACCGAGTGATAAATCAGCGCGCCGTGAGCCAGCAGGGCCAGCGGCAGCAACCAGCGCACCGATGCGGCGCGCGGCGTGCGCTGCAGGCGCCAGGCGACCCAGCCGTACAGCGCGCTTACACACAAAGTAACCAGCAATAGCGGGGACATTCGTTAAAATGGAAATGATTCAGCCAGCCCCATTATCCATGCCGTCCATAACGGCAACAAGGAAGCCATGTTAGAAAACCTCAGCGGACGCCTCGCCGGCGTCGTCAAAAGCCTGCGCGGGCAGGCGCGCATCACCGAAGCCAACGTGCAGGATACGCTGCGTCAGGTTCGCCTGGCCCTGCTCGAGGCCGACGTTGCGCTGCCGGTGGTCAAGGACTTCATCGAAGCGGTCAAAACCCGCGCCCTGGGCCAGGAAGTGCTCGCCAGCCTGTCGCCGGGCCAGGCGCTGATCGGCATCGTCCACGAAGAGCTCACCCGCCTGATGGGCGGCGAGAACGCGGAACTGAATCTGGCCGCCACGCCGCCTGCGGTGATCCTGATGGCCGGCCTGCAAGGCTCGGGCAAGACCACCACCAGCGGCAAGCTGGCGCTGCTGTTGAAAAACCGCAAGAAAAAAGTCCTGCTCGCCTCCGCCGACGTCTACCGTCCCGCCGCCATTGACCAGTTGCGGCAACTCGGCAAGCAGCTCGACGTCAGCTTTTTTGAAGCCGGCGACGAACGCGATCCGCTGAGAATCGCACGGGCCGCGCAGGACCATGCGCGCAAGCAGTTCTATGACGTGTTGATCGTCGACACCGCCGGCCGGCTGGCGATCGACGAAGCGATGATGGCCGAGATCAAGGCCCTGCACGCCGCGGTCAAGCCGGTTGAAACCCTGTTCGTGGTCGACGCCATGCAGGGCCAGGACGCGATCAACGTCGCCCGCGCCTTCAACGAAGCGCTGCCGCTCACCGGCGTGGTGCTCACCAAGCTCGACGGCGACGCCCGCGGCGGCGCGGCGCTGTCGGTGCGCCACATCACCGGCAAACCGCTCAAGTTCATCGGCGTCGGCGAAAAATCCACCGGACTGGAAGCCTTCCACCCCGAACGTATGGCGCAGCGCATTCTCGGCATGGGCGACGTGCTGTCGCTGATCGAGCAGGCGCAAGGTTCGGTCGACCTCGCCGAAGCGAAAAAACTCGCCGACAAGGTCAAGAAGGGCAAGGACTTCGACCTCGAAGATTTCAAGACGCAAATCCAGCAGATGCGCAAGATGGGCGGATTGTCCGCACTGATGGACAAGCTGCCAGGCGCCGGCCAGATGCCGATCCCGGCCGGCGCCGACGACAAGGCCGTCAACCGGGTGGAGGGCATCATCAACAGCATGACCCCGCTGGAGCGCCGCAAACCCGACATCATCAAGGCCAGCCGCAAGCGCCGTATCGCCGCCGGCGCGGGGGTGCAGGTGCAGGAGGTCAACAAACTGCTGAACCAGTTCGAGCAGGCGCAGAAAATGATGAAAATGATGGGCAAGGGCGGCCTGTCCAAGATGATGCGCGGCATGAAGGGCATGCTGCCCGGAATGCGATAAAGCCTGCCCACTGGCAAGCCCGGGTTTTTTGAGTATAATTCGCGGTTTTCTCCGTTTACCCGGTGGGTTGAATCATGGTCGTTATTCGTCTTTCGCGCGGCGGCGCCAAAAACCGTCCCTTCTACAACGTGGTGGTGGCCGATTCGCGCTGCCGCCGTGATGGCCGCTTCATCGAGCGCGTCGGCTTCTACAATCCGGTGGCTGCCGCGGGCGCCGAAGCCGTGCGCCTGGACCAGGAACGCATCGGCTACTGGGTGAGCAACGGCGCGCAGATGTCCGACACCGTCGCCCGTCTGGTCAAGCAGAACAAGCCCGCTGCCGCTGCCTGATCTGGCTGAACAGGAAGCCTGGGGCGGCCACTTGAATTGAACAACGACTGGGTCGGTTACTTGAATTGAATAACGACTGGGTCGTTATGGGGCGCATCGCCGCCCCGTTCGGCATCAAGGGTTGGGTCAAGGTCCAGCCCTACAGCGAAGACCCGGGCGCGCTGACGGATTTCGCGTCCTGGCGCGTCGGGCGCGGCGAGCAGCAGGCGCATTACAGCGTCGAGATCGTCCAGGACCACGGCAAAGCCCTGGTCGCCAAACTGGCCGGCATCGACGATCGCGACGCGGCCTACGCCCTGCGCGGACAGGAAATCTCGGTGGCGAAACGCGATCTGCCGCCGCCGGAAGAAAACGAGTTCTACTGGTCCGACCTGATCGGTCTGACCGTGGTCAACCGCGAAGGCGTCGAACTGGGCAGGGTCGACAGCCTGATGGAAGGCGGCGCGAACGATCTGCTGGTGGTCAAGGGCACACGCGAGCACCTGATCCCGTTCGTGGCGGCCTTTGTCGGCAAGGTGGACATGGCCGGAGGGACGATCGAGGTGGACTGGGGCGAAGACTACTGATGCGCTTCGACGCGGTCACGCTCTTCCCCGAGATGTTCGACGCCGTACTGGATTACGGCATCACCCGGCGGGCGCTGGATCGTGGACTGTACCGCTTCAAGGCCTGGAATCCGCGCGATTTCACCGACGATCCGCACCGCACGGTGGACGACCGCCCTTACGGCGGTGGCCCCGGGATGCTGATGCTGGCCGAGCCGCTGGACCGCGCACTGAGCGCGGCACAGCAGGATCTCGCCAACGAAAATTCGACGCCGTGGGTGGTGCATTTTTCACCCCGCGGCCACCCGTTGACGCATCAACGGGTGATGGAACTGAAGGAAAAGCCTGCGCTGGTATTGCTGTGCGGGCGTTATGAGGGCATCGACGAGCGGCTGTTGCAGCGCCGCGTGGACGAGGAAATCTCGCTCGGCGACTTTGTGCTGTCGGGCGGCGAACTCCCCGCGCTCGCACTGATGGACGCTCTCATCCGGCAACTGCCGGGCGCGTTGAACGATGCGGATTCGGCGGTGGAGGACTCCTTCGCCAGTGGCCTGCTCGACTGCCCGCACTACACCCGGCCCGAGGTATGGCAGGGCATGGCGGTGCCGGGCGTGTTGAGAAGCGGCAACCACGTCGCGATTGCGCAATGGCGGTTGCAGCAAAGCCTGACGATCACGGCAGCGCATCGCCCCGATCTGCTGGCCAGGCGCGCGCTGTCGAAGCAGGAACAGGATATTCTCGCTGCGCACCCATCCAGTGCGCAGCAGAACGAAGCGGCCCGCTAACCCCGGGCCAATATGAAACGGCGCGACGTCCACCCGCAGCGGTGCACCTCTCACGCCAGAAGCAAGGAAACGTCATGAACATCATCGAGCAACTCGAACAGGAAGAAATCGCCCGCCTGGGCAAAACCATCCCCGCGTTTGCCCCCGGCGACACCGTCGTCGTCCAGGTGAAAGTGAAGGAAGGCGCCCGCGAGCGTCTGCAGGCATACGAAGGCGTGGTCATCGCCAAGCGCAACCGCGGCATCAACTCCGCCTTCACCGTGCGCAAGATCTCCGCAGGCGAAGGCGTCGAGCGCACTTTCCAGACCTATTCGCCGCTGGTCGCCGGCATCGAAGTCAAGCGCCGCGGCGACGTGCGCCGCGCCAAGCTGTACTACCTGCGCGAGCGTTCCGGCAAATCCGCCCGCATCAAGGAAAAGCTGCCCAGCCGCAAGGCAGCAGCAACGGCTGCCGAATAAGCATCCCTCTGCGCCAACAAAAATGCCCGCTGCGTGCGGGCGTTTTTGTTGGCGCTTGCTTAAGCTTGTCCGGGGCTGCAAAGCAGGGGCTTGACTGCGCGCGCTCCTCGCCTTAAATTAGAATGAATGTTCGTTCTAATTGGCCCGCCATGCCGGAAATCGCTGTTCAGCGCGAAGACACGCGCACCCTGGTTCTGGATGCCGCACTCAAGCTCTTCACCGACAGGGGGTATTTCGCGACTTCGGTACACGACATCAGCCGCACGGCTGGCGTAAGCGTCGGCTCGATCTATCACCATTTCGGCGACAAGGAAGGGCTGGCCCGTGCGCTGTACACGACGCTAACCGCCCGCATGCTGCAACTCATCGACGAAATCGAACGTCAGATGGACAGCAGCCATGATCGGGCGCGCGAGTTGGTGACACGCCTGTTCGTGCTGACCGAGACGCAGCCCCAGGCAATGGCCTTCATGCTGTATGCGCGGCATCGGGAATTCTTGCCCGACGAACCACCGGTCTGTTCCTCGCGCCCGTTTGCCCGGATACGCGAGATGGTCAGCCGCGGCATGGCACGCGGGGAAATCCGTCAAATGGATGCCATGGTCGCCTCCACCTGCTTGTTCGGCGGCTCCATCCGGATGATTACCGCGCGCCTGGACGGCATTCTGCCGCATCCCTTGCCGACCTACCTGGACGAAGTATGGACCTGCGCCTGGCGGGCGGTGGCGGCGTCATGAAACCCACAAAGGAAACCATTCCCATGTCGGACACCCCCAGCCGGGCGGTCGAGACCTATTGTTTCGGCTGTGTGTACTACCCGCCCAATCTGCCCTCGCATGCTTACGCCGCAGCCGATTGGGCCATGCTGAAAGCGCGCGCCTGCGCCTTCGAACACGTTCCCGGCACGGACGATTGCCTGGCCTGCCGCAAGACCAGCTGCAGCCTGCTCGATCTCGATGCTGCCCGCCAAGCCAGCGCCGGCCCGCGCGAATAACGATCGGCACGATCCCACTTCACCCCACGGAGGCCCTCACCCTCATGAAACGCACTCTCATCCGTCTTGCCACCCTGATGCTGCTGGCCTTCAGCGGCCTCGCCCTGGCATCCCCCATCAACGACAGTCACGCCCTGCAGGGCGTCAAGCAAGGCAAAGGCGTGTTCCTGATCGATTTTGCCGATCCCAAAAAAACCGCGTTCTATCTCGGCCTCATCAAGGGCACCCATGCCGGCATGCTGCGGCAAGGGGTAAAACCCGATTTCGTGATCGTCTACATCGGCCCCACGGTTCGCTTTCTGACCACGGCGCCGGACGGCGAACTCGAACTGGAACACGGCGACAGCCTCCAGGCCATCGCCAGCCACGTCCAGGCGCTGAACGACCTCGGCGTCAGGCATGAAGTGTGCACCGTCGCCACCCGCGTATTCAATGTGGACAACGCAACGATCCTGCCCGGCATGCAGTTGGTGGACGACGGCTTCATTTCGTTGATCGGCTGGCAAACCCAGGGCTATCAGCTGGTACCGCTGTTCTAGCCCGGAGCGCACGCAAGCCTCGGCTAGAATGGTATTCATGCATGCCTACGACGCCATTCTTTCTGCTCCGATGTGCCGCCTCGGCGCCGGCTTCACCGGCGACGCGCTGACGCGGCTGGATTTCCTGCCGGCAGACACGCCGGCCTCTACCCAGCGGGACAGCCGCAGCCAGCAGCTGGCCCGCGAACTGGATGCCTACTGGAACGACCCCGCCCACGCTTTCGATTTGCTCTTCGTGCCGCAGGGCACGCCGTTCCAACTGCGAGTATGGCACGCGCTGCTGGGCATTCCGTCCGGACAGCCGACCACCTATGGCGCACTGGCAAAACGGCTCGGCAGCGCCGCACGCGCAGTGGGCCAGGCATGCGGCTCCAACCCCTTGCCCATCCTCATCCCCTGCCATCGCGTGGTGGCGGCACACGGCCTGGGCGGCTTCATGCATTCGTCCGGCGGTACGCCGCTGGACGTGAAAACCTGGCTGCTGGCGCATGAGCGACATACTGATTGAGCGGTTTTGCGGCCACCTGTGGCTGGAAGACGGGCTAGCGAGCCTGACGCTGGCAGCCTACCGGCGCGATCTGCAAAGCTTTGCCGTCTGGTTGGAGAAGGAACGCGCCCGTGGGCTCGATGCCGCCGTGGCGGGCGATCTCGAAGCCTATCTGGCGTGGCGTTTCGCCCGCCGCACCCAGCCCCGCAGCGCAGCCCGCTACACCTCGGCACTGAAGCGGTTTTATCGTTATCTGTTGCGCGAGCGCCTGATCGCCGGCGACCCCACGCTCAATCTGGACAGCCCCAAGCTGCCGCGCGCGCTGCCCAGGACACTGACCGAGGCCGATGTGGCCTGCCTGCTCGACAGCGCCGCTCCCGACACGCCGCCGGGACTGCGCGACCGCGCGATGCTGGAAACCCTGTACGCCACCGGCTTGCGGGTGTCGGAACTGGTGGGGCTGAAACTGACCGCGGTCAATCTCAACGATGGCGTGCTGCGGGTGACCGGCAAGGGCAACAAGGACCGGCTGGTGCCGCTGGGAGAGGAAGCGGTGCTGTGGCTGCGGCGCTACCTGTCATACGCCCGCCCGCTATTGCAGGGGAAGCAACTGAGCGATGCGATGTTCATCACCGCGCGTGGCGGCGGCATGACGCGGCAGGCGTTCTGGTACCTCATCAAGCGCCGCGCCCGTCTTGCCGGAATCACGCGCCCGCTGTCGCCGCACACGCTGCGCCACGCCTTTGCCACCCATCTGCTGAACCATGGCGCCGACCTGCGTGTGGTGCAGATGCTGCTCGGGCACAGCGACATTTCGACCACGCAGATTTACACCCATGTGGCGCGCGAACGGCTGAAGCAGCTGCATGCACAGCATCATCCGCGCGGCTGATCCTTACACCCGCGTACTCGGGCTCGCCAGATAAAACCACTCCTGCCCCGGCAGCGCGCCGGGGTTGGGAAACACGATGCAGCCGTCGCGATCCGCCGTCACCGGCGTGCTATCGTGGCGTGTGCCGATCATTTCGCCGGCATGCACGCGGTCGAAACTCGACCAGCTGCGTGCAAAGGTGTCGTCAGAATGGACGCGGTCGATGACCCGATACAGGCGCAAGGTTTCTGTGGCCGTCGCCGGCGCCGGATCCTCCGCCGCGGTCAGGCCCAGGTGCGCCAGCGTGTTGTGCAGCGCACGATAGGCCACTGCGGGCGCGGCGGGATCGTCGTGCTGGCCGCACTCGAGCGTGAGCGCGATGCCGCCCTGGGCCCGCATGTATTCGGTGGTGCCGACGCCGTAATGCACGTCGGCTTCGCGTGCCGACACCCCCGCCGCCAGGCGGCGCGCGACGCCTGCCGCGTAGGTGTCGAGCCAGCCATCGACGAAGCGACGCACGCCCAGGCGCAACGCCAGCGCCGTTTCCTCGGCCGCGCGCGCAAACGGCTCCAGCGCGCCGTCGTTGTCTTGCGGTCCCAGCATCACGAAGGGCTCGCCCGCCGTGTGGAACGAATGCAGGTCGAGCAGCACGTCGTGCTGCGCCAGCAGGGGGCACAGCCAGTTGGCGATGCGGTCCTCGAATTCAAGCGGCGTGTCGGTGGGCGCAAGCTTGCGGTTGAGATTGCGGTCGCCCATGCGTCGCTGGCGGACATAGGCCAGCGGATTGGCGACCGGCACGAAGGTCACGCTGCCCTTGGCAATACACAGTCGGCCGGACTCGATCTCCGCAATCACCTGGCGGATCGCCTGCGTGCCGCAGGTTTCATTGCCGTGCACCGCACCCAGCACGATCAGGCGCACCCCCGGCGCCAGCCCGGTGAACGAGACGGATTGAAAATGCAGCGATTCGGTTTCACTCATGCATTCAGGGCCTTGAACAACAACGATATGCTCGATACCAGCAACAGCACGCCGACCAGCCGCGTCATCTGCGTCTGGCTCAGACCCACATGCACGCGTCCGCCCAGATACAACGCACCCAGCACCAGCGGCAGCGCGGCCAAATACGCGGTCCACACCTTGACCGTCAGCAATAACCCGGCGACCAGAAAGCTGGCGATGCGAGTCAGCCCCTCGGCAAAGAACAGCGCCGAAAACGTCGCGCGCAAATCGCTTTTATCGCGGATGCGGTGGGTCAGGTAAATCACGTACGGCGGCCCGCCGGTACCGAACAAGGCTCCCACGGTGCCGCCGGCAAGCGCGGCCGGCGCCGCCCAGGCGCGCGAAGCCGGCCGGTCGCCGTGAATGTCGAATATGCTGCGAAGCGCGAACAGAAAGACGAAACCGGCCAGCGCAATCAGCATGGGTTCCGGCGGCAGCTTGACCAGCAGGCTGGTGCCCAGCACCACGCCGACGATGCCGAACGGAATCAGAATGCCGATTTCATTCCAGTGCACGCGCTTGAAATTACCCCCCCCGATCACGATCGATGCGGTGAAATCCAGCAGCAGGATCAAGGGCACGACAAACTGCAACGGCAGAAACAGCGCCAGCAAGGGCACCGCAATCAACCCCGAGCCAAAACCGGTGATGCCACGGATGAGATACGCCGCCAGCAGGATGGCCGCCATCGCGGCCATGTGCTCCAGGCTCACAGGCGCGTACCGCGCTCGATGGTGATGCCGAGTTCCTTGATTCCCGGCACGATGGCGAATTTGGTCACCGACACCTTCACCCACGGCGCACCGAATTCATCGCGCACAATGGCGGCGACGTGCTCGGCGACCGATTCGACCAGGGTGATGGGTTGCGGTGCGTTGTGCAGGTATTCCTTCACCCGCAGGGCCACCGCGCCGTAGTCGATGGTGTCGGCCACGTTGTCGGTGCCGCCTGCCTTGCTGTCGGGCAGGCCAATCTCCAGGTCGAGCCGCACCAGTTGCGGCACTTTGCGTTCCCACTCGTATATGCCGATAATCAGTTCGAGACGGAAGTCCCGCAAAAATAAAATATCCATCGCGCAGCCCCCGTGGGCCCAACCCAAACGCGCCATTTTACTGACTTGTTTATGACCACGCTGTTGTTTATTGCTGTCGCCTACCTGCTGGGTTCGTTATCGTTTGCCGTGATCGTCAGCCGCGCCATGCGCCTGCCCGACCCGCGCAGCTTCGGATCGGGCAACCCCGGTGCCACCAACGTGCTGCGCACCGGGCGCAAAACCGCAGCCGCACTGACGCTGCTCGGCGACGCCCTCAAGGGCTGGGTGGCGGTGATGCTGGCGCGCATGCTGGCGCCGCAGTTCGGCCTCGGCGAGGATATTGTCCTGCTGTGCGCGCTGGCGGTGTTCATCGGCCACCTGTTCCCCGTGTTTTTCCGTTTCCAGGGCGGCAAGGGCGTGGCCACCGCGCTCGGCGTACTCATCGGGCTCAATCCCTGGCTCGGTCTGGCGTGCCTCGCCACCTGGCTGTTCATGGCAGGGGTGTTCCGCATTTCCTCGCTCGCCGCGCTCACCACCGCCGTGCTCGCTCCGGTCTACGCGGGGCTGCTGATGGGCTGGAACGACGCGGCCATGAGCGTGCTGGTGATCGCGCTGCTGCTGGTCTATCGTCACAAGAACAACCTCATCAAGCTGGCGACCGGCCAGGAAGCCCGCATCGGCGCCAGCAAATAGACACGGCTCATCCGACATGGCCCTGTTCGACAAAACCATCGATCACGCAAAGGCGAGTCTCGCCGAAGTGTCGCGCGAGGCGATCGACCACGCCGGCGAGCGCCTGGGGGATGTGGTGAAGGTCGGTATCTCGCAGGCCGGCACCGAACTGAAGGACGTCATCTGGCAGGCCAGCCAGGAAATCGACGCCAAGCTCGACAAGATTTCCGACGAATTGCACGAACAGCGGCAGTTCACCAAGGACGACGTGCGCGAACTGGTCGATTATGCTGGCGAAAAGCTCGGCACGCTGATGGACGAGCGCATCGTCCGCGCCAAAACGGAAATCTCCGCCCTGGTGCAGGAAAAGGTCGAATACTTGAAGCAGGAAGTCGACGGCTTCTTCATCGAGCGGCAGCGCGACCTTGCACGCGAGCGACGGCGCCTGTTCATCAACGTCGCCATCGCGATTCTGGCCTCGCTGTCGCTGGGCTTCGTGTCCTGGCTGTACCACCAGTATCTCGGCGGCGGGCTCGACGTGTTCGCCCTGTTCCGCATCGTGTTTGCCTCGCTGGCCGGAGGCTATGCAGCCTACCTCGCGGTCAAGCTGCTGCGCCGCTGGGTGTCGATGTCGGAACACAGGAAAGACACACTGTTTCTGGTCAGCCGCTACTGGGGCGTATTGCGGCCGGAAAGCATTTTTGGCACGGTGATCCTGGTCTGCCTGATGGCGGCGCTGGTGGGTTTTTTGCTGTTCCCCGAACAGATCGCGCAACTCACCGGCAGCGAAAAATGGCTGAAGGCCTTGCATGAGGCCTACCCCATGTTCCGGCAGTAGTTCACACCGCGTCGAGCGCAGCCAGTTCCCAGCGCGGCTTGACCGCAAACGTCAGATCGCTGCTGCCCGCATGTGCCAGCCGCTGCGCGCCGGCGAAGGCGATCATCGCGCCGTTGTCGGTGCAGAACTCCAATCGCGGGTAGAACACGGTGACGCCGCGTGCGGCCGCTTCGTGCGTGAGTTGCTCGCGCAAATGGGCGTTGGCGCCCACCCCCCCCGCCACCACCAGCCGCGTCGCACCACTGCGCGCGCAAGCCGCCAGGCTCTTGCTCACCAGCACCTCCACCGCCGCGACTTGGAAGGCCGCCGCGATGTCCGCCGCCTGTTCCAGACCCTGTTTGCGCACCAGCGTCAGCACCGCCGTCTTCAGACCGGAAAAGCTGAAATCGAAATCGCCCGAATTGAGCATCGGCCGCGGCAGGCTGAAACGGCCGGCATCGCCGGTTGCCGCCAGTCTCGACAGCGCGGGACCGCCCGGATAGCCCAGGCCAAGCAGTTGCGCGGTCTTGTCGAAGGCCTCGCCTGCCGCATCGTCCAGCGTTTCGCCCAGCAGGGTGTAGCGCCCGACGCCGGACACCAGCATCAGCTGCGTGTGCCCGCCCGACACCAGCAAGGCGACGAAGGGGAATTCCGGCGGCGTATCGGAAATCAGCGGCGACAGCATGTGGCCTTCCAGATGGTGCACGCCGACCGCGGGAATATCCAGCGCGAAAGCCAGCGCGCACGCCATCCCCGCACCCACCAGCAAGGCGCCCGCCAGTCCGGGCCCCTGGGTGTAGGCAATGCCATCGAGGTCGGCCAGCGTGCGGCCACCCTCTGCCAGCACCTGGCGGGTCAGCGGCAACACGCGCCGGATATGGTCGCGCGACGCCAGTTCAGGCACCACCCCGCCGTACTCGTTGTGCATTGCGATCTGCGAATACAGCGCATGCGCCAGCAAGCCGTGCGCGCTGTCATACAGCGCGACACCGGTTTCATCGCAGGAGGATTCGACGCCAAGCACCAGCATAGGGAGAGTAAAGCGGAGGGACTGGAAAAAAGCTCGTGGGCTTGTTATTATTCTCGTTTTTCCAGTTCACAGGAAGCTTCCCCGGAAGCCAACTTCAGATGCCCCACGTCAAAGTCAAAGAAAACGAGCCGTTTGATGTCGCCCTGCGCCGCTTCAAGCGTTCCATCGAAAAAGTCGGCCTCCTGACCGAACTGCGCGCCCGCGAGTTCTACGAGAAGCCCACCGCCGAGCGCAAGCGCAAACTCGCTGCCGCCGTCAAGCGCCAGAGCAAGCGCCTGCGCGGTCAGCAACTCCCTCCCAAGATGTATTGATTCTGTATTCACGCAGAATCGCGCCCCATGTCGCTCAAGGCACGCATTACTGACGACATGAAAGCAGCCATGCGCGCCAAGGAAGCGGCACGCCTCGGTACGATTCGCCTGCTGCTCGCTGCGATCAAGCAGAAAGAAGTTGACGAACGCGTCGAACTGGACGATGCGGCAGTCAGCGGCATCGTCGAAAAACTCATCAAGCAGCGCAAGGATTCGATCAACCAGTTTCAGGCTGCCGGCAGGGATGACCTAGTGACGGCGGAGCAGGCCGAACTCGTTGTCTTGCAAGACTACCTGCCCGAACAGCTCTCTGTCGCGGAGGTCGAGGCCGCGGTCGCAGCGGCCATTGCCGAATCCGGCGCAGCCTCTGCCCGCGACATGGGCAAGGTCATGGGACTGTTGAAACCCCGCCTCGCCGGCCGTGCCGACATGGGCCAGGTCTCCGTGCTGATCAAAGCCCGCCTGACGGGTTAAACCCGGCGGGCTGAACGCCGCCCGGCGCCCGCCCGGGTTTATCATGCTGCAACCATGATCCCGCGCGATTTCATCGACACCCTGCTTGCCCGCGTCGACATCGTCGACGTCATCGATCGGCGCGTGCCGCTGAAAAAAGCCGGGCAGAACTACCAGGCCTGCTGCCCCTTTCACAGCGAAAAAACCCCTTCCTTCACGGTCAGTCCGACCAAACAGTTCTACCACTGCTTCGGCTGCGGCGCACACGGCACCGCGCTCGGCTTCCTGATGGAATACGAGCACATGAGCTTTCCCGACGCAGTCGGGGCGCTGGCCCAGGACGTGGGCCTGCCGGTGCCCGAAACCGGCGAATCCGACCGGCCCAAGCCGCCGCCGGCGCTATGGGACGCGCTGGAGCAGGCCGCGCAGTTCTATAAAAAGCAATTGAAGCAGGCCTCGCATGCCATCGACTATCTGAAACGGCGCGGACTGACCGGTGCCATCGCCGCCCGCTACGGCATCGGCTACGCACCGGATGGATGGTCCCCACTGAAGCAGGTTTTCGCCGATTACACGGCGGACGCCCTCGCAGCCTCCGGTTTGGTCGTCGATGGCGACAACCGACGCTACGACCGCTTCCGCGACCGCATCATGTTTCCCATCAAGAACGCCAAGGGCCAGATAATCGGCTTCGGCGGCCGGGTGCTCGGCCAGGGGGAGCCGAAATATCTCAATTCGCCGGAAACCCCGCTATTCCACAAAGGCTCGGAGCTTTACGGCCTGTTCGAAGCGCGCGCCGCGATCAAGGCTGCCGGCCGCGCCATCGTGGTCGAAGGCTACATGGACGTAGTCGCGCTGGCGCAACACGGCGTGGAGTTTGCGGTGGCCGCGCTGGGCACCGCCACCACGCCGATTCATGTGCGCACCCTGCTGCGCCACACCGATCGCCTGATCTATGCCTTTGATGGCGACAAGGCCGGGCGCAAGGCCGCCTGGCGCGCGCTGGAGAACTCGCTGGAAGCCCTGCAGGACGGCAAGGAAGTCAGCTTTCTGTTCCTGCCCGAAGGCGAGGACCCCGACAGTTATATCCGCACCCACGGCCAGGCCGCCTTTTTGCAATTGCTGGACACCGACACCGTGCCGCTCTCGGCGTTTCTGGTGCGCGAACTGGCGCGTGACCGCAAGCTCGATAGTCAGGAAGGCCGCGCCGCGCTGATCAAGGATGCGAAACCGCTGCTGGAAAAAATTGCCGCGCCGCTGCTGGCCAGCCTGATTCGTCGACAAATCGCCGATCTGACGCATTTGCAGGCCGACGACCTCGGCCTCATGGGGATCAGGCCCAGCACGCCCCGGCGCATCTCCCCGCGCCCGCAACGCCGTCCGGCACCATCGCGCGTACGCAGCCTGGCTCGTACGCTGCTGATGAACCCGCAGCGTGCGGCCGAAGTCGACCCCTGCTGGCTGGACGCGAACGATCCGCTAAGCAGCCGTATGAGCGAACTGATGGCCTGGCTCCACGAGCTTGGCCCGGTCAAACCGCAGACGCTCTGCGAAACCGCCAGGGGCAGCGCGCTGGAAGCTCTCGTCGACGAACTGATGACGGATCTGCTTGACAAAGACGATAGCTGGGACTGGAACGCGGAGTTCGACGGCGCGGTCAAACAACTGCGCGATGACTGGCAGCGCCGCCGCTGGCAGGAACTCGCCGCGCGGCCGCTGGGCAGTTTGAGTGCCAGCGAGCGGCAGGAATTGACCGAACTGGCACGATACTAGCTTGCCAGAAACGTCAAGACAAAGCCCCGGCTTACGGTATAATTGCCGGTTTTTTAAACGATTTTTTCTGCGCGCGTTTTGCGCGGGCAGAACCTGAGCGGAGACAAGCCTGTGGCTGTACGTGGAAGAAAACCAGGCGGTAGCGCCAAAAAAACCGAAGCGTTGCTCCCCCTGAAAGAGTTGACGCCGGTGGAGGCCGAAGCGCGCCGCACCCAGTTGAAGAACCTCATCATCCTGGGCAAGGAGCGGGGTTTCCTGACCTACGCCGAAATCAACGACCACCTGCCCGACGAAGTGCTGGACGCCGACCAGATCGAAGGCGTGATCAGCATGATCAACGATATGGGCATCCAGGTCTACGACGAGGCGCCGGACGCCGAAACCCTGCTGATGCAGGAAGCCGCGCCCGCCGTCGCCGACGAAGACGTGGTGGCCGAGGCGGAACAGGCGCTGACTACGGTCGATTCCGAATTCGGCCGCACCACCGATCCGGTACGCATGTACATGCGTGAAATGGGCTCGGTCGACCTGCTCACCCGCGAGGGCGAAATCGAAATCGCCAAGCGCATCGAGGAAGGCCTGCGTCACATGGTGCAGGCCATTTCGTCGTGCCCCCTCACCATCCAGCAGATTCTGGACATGGCGGCGCAGGTCGAAAAAGACGAGATGCGCATCGACGAACTGATCGACGGTTTTGTCGAAGTGGAAACCGAAGCTGCGGCGACCGAGGAAGCCACGGAAACAGAAGACGCCGACACCGACGAAGACGACGAGGACGCCAGCGCAGCGGTCGCCGCCGCCAATCTGGCGCAGCTGAAGGCCGAGGCGCTGGCGCAGTTCGACTTTATCCGCAAGGCCTACAAGAAAGCGCAGGCTGCCCATGCCAAATTCGGCCTCGGCAGTCCGCAGCACATGAAGGCCCAGACCGAAGTCACCGAACTGCTGATGGCGATCCGCTTCTCGGTGCGCCAGGTCGACGGCCTGTGCGAACAGATCCGCAATGCGGTGGAAGAAGTGCGTTCGCACGAGCGCAAGATCATGGAATTCTGCGTCGCCCGCTCGGGCATGCCGCGTCCCCACTTCATCAAGGCCTTCCCCGGCAACGAGACCAACCTGGCCTGGCTGGACAAGGAAATCGCCGCCAAGAAAGCGTACTGCTCGACGCTTTCCAAAGTGCAGTACGAAGTCAAGGCGCACCAGGAAGCGCTCATCGCGATGCAGGATCGCGTCGGCCTGCCGATCAAGAACCTGAAGGACATCAACAAGCAGATGTCCACCGGCGAAGCCAAGGCGCGCCGCGCCAAACGCGAGATGATCGAGGCCAACCTGCGGCTGGTGATCTCGATCGCCAAGAAGTACACCAACCGCGGCCTGCAGTTCCTCGACCTGATCCAGGAAGGCAACATCGGCCTGATGAAAGCGGTGGACAAGTTCGAATACCGCCGCGGCTACAAGTTCTCGACCTACGCAACCTGGTGGATCCGCCAGGCGATCACCCGCTCGATCGCCGACCAGGCGCGCACCATCCGCATCCCGGTGCACATGATCGAAACCATCAACAAGATGAACCGCATCAGCCGCCAGATCCTGCAGGAA
>Ga0209916_1000790_pt1 | contig 39999 bp, 26 predicted proteins | sample ThiBio_1000_plan_FD_183956 | JGI IMG/M metagenome (GOLD analysis project Ga0209916, IMG submission 183956) | Wastewater bioreactor microbial communities from Cape Town, South Africa - Thiocy_solids_2 (SPAdes) | ecosystem: Engineered > Bioreactor > Thiocyanate-remediating > Anaerobic-Aerobic ... | reverse complement strand
CCCCCAGGACGCCGGCATGCTCGACGTCGTCGGCTTCGACGCCTCGGCCCCCGACCTGATGGCCGGGTTCTCCCGCGGCGACTTCTGACCCCCGCCCGCCGCGCCTCGCCTTGGCGCGGCGGGCGCGGCCGGGAAATCGATCTTGCCGCATCGCCCGCGCCGGGCTAGAACTCCCGCGCCAGGGCGTTTCGTTGCAGTCCGAAGCCCGCGCCGAGCGGCGGCCGCGGCCGGACCTCGCGTCGTCGCCGAGCGAAGGTGAGCCGATGCTGTTCACGGAGCCGACGTTCCTCTTCATCTTCCTGCCCGCGGTGGTCGTGGTCCACGCCGTGCTGCGGCCGGGGCTGAGGAACGCCTGGCTGCTCGCCGCCAGCCTGCTGTTCTACTGCTGGGGCGAGGGCCGCTTCGTGGTCCTGATGATCGGCTCGGTGACGGTCAACTACGTCTTCGGCCTGCTGCTGGGACGCTCGCGACGGCCGCGGACGCGCAAGGCGTTGCTGGGAGCGGGCGTCGCGGTCAACCTGGGGCTTCTGCTTTATTTCAAGTACGCGACGTTCCTGGTGGCGAACCTCGACGCGCTCCTGGCCCGGGCGGGCCTGCCGACGCTCCAGCTCGGGACGATCCCGCTGCCGCTGGGGATCTCGTTCCTGACCTTCCACACGATCTCCTACTTGACCGACGTCTACCGCGGGACGATCAAGCGCGAGGGGAAGCTTTCCGACCTGGCGTTGTACGTCATGCTGTTCCCCCACCTGATCGCCGGGCCGATCGTCCGTTACGCGGACGTCTCCGGCGCGTTGAAGTCGCGGGGGCTGACGGTCCACGAGTTCGCTTACGGCGTCCGACGGTTCCTGGGGGGCCTGGCGAAGAAGCTGCTCATCGCCAACCAACTCGCCGTCACGGCCGACCTGATCCTGGCCCTGCCGGCCGGGGAGTTGAACGCCGGGCTCGCCTGGTTGGCGACGGCCTGCTACACGTTCCAGATCTACTTCGACTTCTCCGGCTATTCCGACATGGCCATCGGCCTAGCCCATATGTGCGGAATCCACTTCCACGAGAACTTCGACCACCCGTACTGGGCGCGCTCGGTCACGGACTTCTGGCGGCGGTGGCACATCTCGCTGTCGTCCTGGTTCCGGGACTACGTCTACATCCCGTTGGGGGGGAACCGCCGCGGCGCGGTCCGGACCTACGTCAACCTGGTCGCGGTCTTCCTGCTCTGCGGCCTGTGGCACGGCGCCGCCTGGACCTTCGTGGCGTGGGGACTGTTCCAGGGCGCCTTCCTGGTGGCGGAGCGGCTCGGATTGAAACGGGCCGTCGAGCGGCTCTGGCGGCCGTTGCAGCATGCGTATCTGGTCGTGGTCGTGATGGCCGGCTGGGTGATCTTCCGGATGGATTCGCTCGCCGAGGCCGGCGGGGTCCTCCGCGCGATGTGCGGCCTGGGCGACGGCGGCGGGGTCCGTTATCACGTCGGGCTCTTCTTGAACGCCGAGGTCGCGCTGTCGCTGGCCTTGGCGGCGGTCTTCTCCACGCCCCTGCCGGGCCGCCTGCTGGGGGCGCTCGACGCCGTCGAGGACCGCCTGGAGGACCGCTGGGGGGGCTTCGCCCCGGCGCCGATCCGCGTGGCCCGCGTCGCGGGGTGTTGCCTGCTCCTGACGCTTTGCCTGGGCTTCGTCGCTCAAAAGAGCTATAACCCGTTCATCTATTTTAGGTTCTGATCCATGCACGACCTCCCCCGCCCCCGGGCGTCGGCGCGTCGGGCCGACGTCCTGTTGATCGTCGGCTTCCTGGCGATCCTCGCCTATCCGTCGCTGGCCCTGCTGCGCGACCCGGCGGAGGTGGGCAAGGAGGCCCGGGTCGAGAACCGGGTCTTGCAGCCCCGGCCGCCGATCCACAGGTTGATCTCGGAGCCCGCGAGGTTCGTCGCCGAGTTCCGGGCCTTCCTCGAGGACGAGTTCCTGGGGCGGCCGTCGCTGATCGCCATGAACTCGCGGATTCGCGTCCTGGGCCTGGGGGTCTCCACCAATCCCCAGGTCATCGTCGGCAAGCACGGTTCGTTGTTCTACGCCGGCGACCCCCACGTCCCGACCTACGATCTGGGGCACGAAGTCGCGAAACAGCGCCGGGTGCGGCCGCTCTCGGAGGTCCGCCTGGCGGAATTGCACAAGTATCTGCTCGCCCGCAAGCACTGGGCGGAGAGTTTGGGGGCGCGGTTCCTCATGGTCCTGGCGCCCGACAAGTCCACGGTCTATCCCGAACACGCCCCGGACTGGATGGCCCCGCTCGACGCCCCCTCCGTCACCGACCAGGCCCTCGACTACCTGGCCTCCAGGGGGGACGTCGAATTCCTCGACCTTCGCCCCGCGATGTTCCAGGCCAAGGCCGAGCACGCCCGGCAACCCCTTTACTACCGTTACGACACCCACTGGAACTTCCAGGGGGCCTTCGTCGGCTACGAGGCGATCACCGATCGGCTCCACACCCTCTTCCCCGGCGGCCACTCCCTCCGGGAATCCGACCTGAGCTTCGCCAAGATCAAGCGGACGGGCGATCTCGCCTGGATGCTGCGCCTCGGCGACACGCTCCAGGAGCGAACCTTCCTGGTGAACGTCAAGGAGCCGAGGGCGAAGGAAGTCGCGTACCCTTACGACACGAGCCCCGTCGGCGCCGGCCAGCACCCGCCCCGAATGTTCCAGACCGGCGACGCCTCGCTCCCCAAGGGCTTGATCCTCCACGATTCCTACATGGACGCGCTCATGGACTTCCTGGCCGAGGACTTCCAGACCTCGGTCTTCACCTGGGACCTTCGCGTCAACCCCGCGACCCTGGGCGACTTCAAGCCCGACGTCGTCCTGTACGAACTCGTCGAGCGCAGCCTCCCGTACCTTCTGCTTTATCAGGACGGGTTGACGCCGCCCGTCGATCCCAGGATCGCCGCGGAGGACGCGGAGTTGAGTTCCCGAGGACGCCGACGCTAGAAGGTCGCTCGGCGACGAGTCGGCCGCCGCTCGGAACGAGGCCGCAACAACTTCCCGGTAATCTTCCTGGCCGGCTCGCGTGGACTTGGGACACGAAACCGGAGAATCAACCGGGCAGCACCTCCCTCGAGAAAACCATCCACGGATTTCTCAGATTCACGCAGATTCGGATCAGATAATTAAAAATCTGTGTCAATCTGGTAAATCTGTAGATGCTTTTATCACGGATCGTTCGCGGGAGTTGCGTCGGCATCGCTCCCCGCGGCCGAACCGGCCGAACCGACGGAGTCAACCGAAGAACCAGGACGACGGCCGCAGGTGACTCGACAGCATATCTCGACACCGATCCGCCTCCTCGACGGTCGCGAACGCCCGCTTCGGCAAGAGCATCCAGGCGGACGCGCCCGACGACTTCCAGAGGAAGAAACTCCGCCGGGTCTCCTTGAAGCGATCGTAAGTCGACCATGGGAGCGCGCCGCTTCCCTCGGGGCCGCTGAAGGCGATGGAATCGGGCGAGAGGACCAGGTCCACCGCCGCGGCGCGTCGGGAGTGGGACCACCAGGAAAGGACGGAACCGCCGAGGACCACGACGAGCGACGTCACGAGCAGGAACGGCAGGATGAACATGAAGTAGACCTGGGTAGCGGAGTAGACCGCGTTCGGCGGCGGGCTCGCGGCCGTGACGATCGTGATCCCGGTCATCAGCGCCACGAACGCCGCGAGGAACCCTCGCACGCGCCATGACGTCAGCGAGCGGTCGACGAAGTCCGAGAACCGCAAGTCGATCCTCAATCCGACGGACTGGCCGGGGTCGGCCGGCGTCGCGACCGGCGCGGGCGCGGCGGACGGCTCCGCGAGGCCCAGGCGATTGACGGCGAGCGTCTGGAACCAGTCCTGGCTGGCCTCGTCGGGGAAGACGCGCCGGGGGAACGTCAACAGGGTCGTTCCGGAACGGTCGACCAGCACGAACAGTTCGGGCGAGTCCAGCAGGCGGCTGAAGGCCGACCACGGCAGATGGACCTCGGCGCCCGTCGCGCGGACGCGCAGGCCGTCGTCGGAGACGTCGACGCCCGTCATGACCGCCGCGGCCGAGCGCGTCCGCCGCTTCAAAAGCCAGGCGACGAACGCGATCCCGACCACGGCCGCGTAGACGTAAGGGCGATGGGCCGCCGACACCTCGCGCCCCACGCGGACGTAAAAGCCCAGAAGCATCCCGGCCAACACGAGCAGCAGGACGATCGTGGTCAGCGCCTTCGAGCCGCCGCCGACCCGCCGTTGCAGGTGCAAGGCTTGAGCCTGTTCCTTCTCGGCGTCCGTGCATGCGAATTCGAGATGGAGCGTGTCCGCCACGACGACCCTCCGGCATCAACGTCCGGCGCGGAAAAGAGAAAGAGGAACGCGAACGCCATTAAATCATCCAATAGCGCGCGCGTCCACGCTCAGGCGGAACGATCGTCAGGCCCGCCCCCATTAGACTATAGCGCATAACTATGAGCAGTTGTTATTGACAACCGCCGCTGGCGAGCGCGCATCCCCCCTTCTCCCCTTGTGGGAGAAGGTGCCCCGAAGGGGCGGATGAGGGGTGGGCGCGACCGGAAGCCTCTGGAAACGCCCCCCCCTCATCCGGCCTTCGGCCACCTTCTCCCACAAGGGGAGAAGGGAGGATCGTCGGCGCTCTTTCTCGATGGTCTTCAACGAAGCGGACCCACGTTCTTGAGCGCGACGGCCTTCTACGCCTCGTCGGCGTCGTCATCGTCGCGGTCGTCCTCGAAGCGAAGGTGTTTGACGCTGCGGCCGTGGCGACGCACCAGCTTGAGGGCCTCGAAGCCGATCTTGATGTGGGCCTCGACGTATTCCTCGGTGACCAGGCGGTCGCTGGCGGCCGTCTTGACCCCCTCGGGGATCATCGGCTGGTCCGACACCAACAGCAACGCGCCCGCCGGGATCCCGTTGGCGAAGCCGGCGGCGAAGATCGTGGCGGTCTCCATGTCCACGGCCATGCAGCGGGTCCGTTGGAGGTAGCGCTTGAACTCCTCGTCGTGCTCCCAGACCCGACGGTTGGTGGTGTAGACGGTTCCGGTCCAGTAGTCGCGACCGTGGTCCCGGATGCTCGTGGAGACGCCGCGCTGGAGTTGGAACGCGGGAAGCGCCGGCACCTCGCGGGGGAGGTAGTCGTCGGAGGTCCCCTCGCCTCGGATGGCGGCGATCGGCAGGATCAGGTCGCCGACCCGGTTCTTCTTCTTGAGGCCGCCGCACTTGCCCAGGAACAGGACCGCCTTGGGGCCGACGGCCGAGAGCAAGTCCATCACCGTGGCGGCGTTGGGGCTCCCCATGCCGAAGTCGATCATGGTCACGCCGTCGGCGGTGGCGTTGGGCATCGGCCTGTCCGCGCCGATCACTTCCACGCCGTGCCCCTCGGCGAACAGCTCGACGTAACGGCTGAAATTGGTCAGAAGCACGTACTCGCCGAAATCCCCAAGCGCCGCGCCCGTGTAGCGAGGCAGCCAGTCGGCCACGATCTCGTCCTTGTTCCTCATGCGTCCCATCCGGCGAACGTCCGATCGAATCGATTCCCCGTCGTGGGAATTGTACGGTCGGCGATAAGCCTTCGGGGGGATTCAGGGAAGGGACGAAAACGAGGGGGCCGATCTGCGGCGCGTCGCGGACGTCGCAATCAGCGCGACGCGATCCGACGGCCGGAATCCGAAGGGAGAGGGCGCGGGAGGCCCTTGACAGGGCTCCGATTCTCCTTTAATACCTTAGCCTTATGAATGTTGCGCCGACGAGGGGGCGACCGGCGTCGACGCCTCTTCCGGTCGAGGGGTCCGCCTTAGATTCGAGAGTGCCGATGGCCCGCAAGTCCTCATCGTCCGTCGGCAAAACGACCGAGGCGGCCGACGCCAAGAAGGCGCCGACCCTGGCGAGCCTTCGGAGCGAGATCGACCGCCTCGACAAGGAGTTGGTCGCGCTTTTGAACCGTCGCGCCGAGATCGCCGTCGAGATCGGCAAGGTCAAGCACGCCAACGGCTTGGAGGTCTTCTCGGCGTCCCGCGAGGAGGAAGTGCTGGCGAAGGTGCTGGCGGCCAGCCAGGGGCCCTTGCCGAAGGAGACGTTGCGGGCGGTCTTCCGCGAGTTGATGAGCGGCACGCGATCGCTTCAGCGGGCGCTTCGGGTCGCCTATCTTGGGCCGAAGCACAGCTACAGCCATCTGGCGGCGGTCGCCCGCTTCGGCGAGGCGGTGGAGCACGTCCCGCTGGGGTCGATCGCGGCGGTGTTCGAGGAACTCAACCGCCGCCACGTCCAGTACGGGATCGTGCCGCTTGAGAACTCCACCGACGGCCGGATCGCCGACACCCTGGAGATGTTCGTCAAGCTGCCGAACCTCAAGATTCGAGCCGAGGTCCGGCTGCGGATCCACCACTGCCTGCTGGGTCGTTGCGAGTGGGGCCAGGTGCGCCGGGTGTATTCCAAGAGCCAGGCGCTTTCGCAGTGTCGCAACTGGCTGGGGAAGAACCTGCCGCAGGCGGCCAAGGTGGAGGTCGTCTCCACGGCGGCGGCGGCCGAGTTGGCCAGCCGCGAGGAGTTCGCCGCGGCCGTCGCCAGCAAGTCGGCCGGCCAGGCTTACGGGTTGGACATCCTGGCCGAGAACGTCGAGGACCAGGTCGACAACGTCACCCGCTTCGCCGTCATCGCCGAGACCCCCGAGGCCCGCTCCGGCCGCGACAAGACGACGCTCATGGCCCGGATCCCCAACGCCCCCGGCTCGCTGGTCAAGACGATCGCCCCGTTCGAGAAGCTGGGGGTCAACATGACCTGGATCGAGTCGTTCCCCATGCCCGGCTCGGCGAGCGACAAGAACCCGTCGTACCTCTTCTTCCTCGACGTCGAGGGCCACACCGACGACCCCCTGGTCCAGAAGGCGATCGAGACCGTCCGCCGCCGCTGCGAGCGGCTCGACGTCCTCGGCTCCTACCCCCGCGGCGAGGTCCTGGAGGGCTGAACGCCGATCCGGCTCACCCCGCGATCGGCGACGGCCGGGTGGGGGCCGTCGGCGCGTCGCGGAAGTAGGCGATCACCCCCTCCAGGATCTGGTCCAGCGACTTCCGGGGCGCGTAGCCGATCAGGGCGTGGATCTTGGCGACGTCCGGCACGCGGCGCGGCATGTCCTCGAAGCCGTCGCCGTAAGCCTGCTCATACGGGACGTGGACGATCTCCGACGCCGAGCCGGTCAGCGCCTTGACCCGCTCGGCGAGCTTCTGGATCGTGACCTCCTCGGTGGAGCCGACGTTGTAGACCTCGCCGACGGCGTCGGGGTGGTCCATCAGGCCGACCAGCGCGGCGACGACGTCGGAGACGTCGGTGAAGCAGCGCGACTGGGAGCCGTCGCCGTGGATGGTGATCGGCCTGCCGGTGAGCGCCTGCTTGACGAAGGTCGGCACCACCATGCCGTACTGGCCGGTCTGGCGGGGGCCGACGGTGTTGAACAGGCGGACCAGGACCGTCGGCAGCTTGCGTTCGCGCCAGTAGGCCAGGGCGAGGAACTCGTCGATGGCCTTGGAGCAGGCGTAGCTCCAACGCCCCTTGCTGGTCGCCCCCAGGACGAGGTTGCCGTCCTCGCGAAACGGGACGGCGTCGCTGAGGCCGTAGACCTCCGAGGTGGAGGCCAGAAGCACCTTCTTCTTCTTCTTGTTGGCCGCGGCCAGAACGACCTCCGCGCCGTGGACGTTGGTCTCGATGGTGCGGACGGGGCTTTCGACGATCAGCTTGACCCCCACCGCCGCGGCCAGGTGGAAGACGACGTCGCACTGGTCGACCAGTTCCGCCACCGTGGGGGCGTGGTGGACGCTTTCGATGGCGTAATGAAACCGCGGCCGGTCGCGAAGGTGGCGGATGTTGTCGATGCTGCCGGTCGACAGGTCGTCCAGGACGAAGACCTCGTCGCCGCGCCCCAGGTAGGCGTCGGCCAGATGCGAGCCGATGAAGCCGGCCCCCCCCGTGATGAGCACGCGCATGTCGAGAACCGGCCCCTCTTCTGATGTATCCCGCGACGACCAAGCAAACGGTCTTCCCCCCTCGCGGGGGAAGACAGACCGCGAAGCGGTCAGATGAGGGGGACGACACGCAAGAAGGCCGTCGGAATTCGCGGAAGCCCGTCCGGGCGGCTCGGCATTCCAACGGCCCTTCGGCTTGTCCTCCCCCTCATCCGGCCCTTCGGGCCACCTTCTCCCTCAAGGGGAGAAGGACGTCGTGGAAGCCCTGACGATCGGCTCGATTCTAGCCGATCGCCCCGCCTTCCGCGAAGGGTCGGCCGGCGTCGGAAATCGCGACGGGGGATGTCACTTGGAAATTCGTCTTGTACATAATTCGAGCGTGGGCCATCCTCCGACGAGTCTCGGGGGTCGCCGTCGCCCCCTGATTCGCCGATTCAGCCGGGAGCACGCCCGATGACCGCAGCCGCCGAAACCCTGGGACGACTCCAACCCGCGCCGGCGGCGACGGCCCTTCGGCCCATCCGAGGACTGGTCGCCGCGCAGTTCCTGGGGGCGTTCAACGACAGCGCGTGGAAGCAGTTGGTCATCCTTCTGGCGGTCGGGGCCGCGGCCTCCGAGAGTCAGGGGCAGAGCGGGACGGCGATCGCCCAGATCGTGCTGATGGTCCCCTTGATGCTCGCCTCGCTCCCCGCCGGCGTTTTGGCCGATCGCGCCGGCAAGCGGTCGATCATCGTCGCCATGAAGGGCGTCGAACTGGCGCTGATGACCCTGGGGACGCTGGCCCTGGCGTTCAATCCGGTCGGCGGCTGGCTGGTGCTGGCGGTGCTGGCCCTGGTGGGGATCCAGGCGGCGCTTTACAGTCCGGCGCGGTACGGGATCCTGCCTGAGCTTCTGCCGCACGAGGCCCTCTCCCGCGGCAACGGGACGATCGAGATGGCCTCCAACGTCGCCCTGATCGCCGGGACGGTCGCCGCCGGGCCGCTGTTCCAGGCGACCATGGGCAACCCCTGGCCGGCGGGAGTCGTCTTGATGGTCCTCGCCGCGGTCGGGCTGGCCGCCGCGGTTCGGATCCCGGAGGTCGCCCCGGCTCGAAGCGAGGGGGGGCTCAAGGAGACGATCGCGATGGCGGTCGAGGCGATCCGGGCCGATCGCGTCTTGCGGTTGTCGGTGGTCGGTCAGGTGATCGTCTGGAGCATCGCCAGCCTGGTCCCCGCGCCCATCCTCCCTTACGGCATGATCGCGCTGGGGCTCAAGCCGTTCGAGGCCAGCCTGCCGGTGGCGGCCCTGGGGGTCGGCGTGGGGCTCGGCTGCTACCTGGCCGGGCGGATCTCGGGGAGGCAGATCGAGTACGGCCTGATCCCGCTGGGGGCCCTGGGAATGTCGGGCTCGGCGCTGGTCTTCGGACTGTGGGGCCCCGGACTGTACGGCACGATCGCCCTGATGGGGCTTTTGGGCCTCTTCGCCGGCTTCGTGCTGGTCCCGTTGAACGCCCTGATCCAGTGGCGTTCGCCGGTCGACCGTCGCGGCGCGGTGATCGCGGCGACGAACACCCTCGTTTACGCCGGCATGCTGCTCGGGGCCGGGCTCGCCCTGGTCTTCGCCCGCATGGACCTCTCCGCCCCGGCGATCTTCCTGATCATGGCCGCGGGGTTGGCCGTGGGCTTCGTCTGGGCGGTCTCTCTGGTGCCGGAGGCGTTCTTCCGGTTCGTGCTTCTGACCCTGGCCGCGACGGTCTACCGCGTCCGCTACGTCGGCCGCGAGCGAGTCCCGCGGGAAGGCCAGGCGCTTCTGGTCCCCAACCACGTCTCGTTCGTCGACGGCCTGTTCATCCTGGCCCTCACGGATCGTCCGGTGCGGTTCATGGTCTACGCCGAATACTTCGACAAGCCGATCGTCGGCCGCCTGCTGAAGACCATGCGCGCGATCCCGATCTCGGCGACGCGCGGGCCGCGGGTGATCCTCCAGGCGTTCCGGGAGGCCGGCCGCGCGCTCGACGCCGGGGAACTGGTCTGCATCTTCCCCGAGGGCCAGCTCACCCGCACCGGCCTGATCGGCCCCTTCCAGCGCGGGGTGTTGCGGATCGTCAAGCGGCGGACGACCCCGATCGTCCCGATCCATCTCGACCGCCTCTACAAGAGCGTCTTCGCGCCGATCAGCGGCAAGCGCTTCCCCGGCCGGGTGCCGCTGCCGGTGACGGTCTCCGTCGGCGAGCCGATGCCCGCGACGGCCTCGCTCTTCGAGCTTCGCCAGGCCATCCGGGAACTCGACTACGAGGCGTGGCGCTACCGAAGGGAAGACGTCCGCCCCCTGCACCACGACTTCGTCCGGGAGGCGCGCCGGCATCCGTTCCGCAAGGCGCTCATGGACCTGCAAAAGCCGAGCCTGTCCTATATCAAGACGCTCGCGGCGGCGCTGGCGGTCGCCCGGCGGCTGCGGCCGAAATGGGAGGGGCGGCGACACGTCGGCGTGATGCTGCCCGCGAGCATGGGGACGGCCGTCATCAACATCGCCGCGGCCCTGGCGGGCAAGACGGTGGTCAACCTCAACTTCACCGCCGGCCGCGCCGGGATGGAGTCGGCCGCCAGGCAGGCGGGGCTGACGTCCCTGATCACCAGCGCGACGTTCCTGGAGAAGGCCAAGCTGGAGGCCCCCGAGGGGCTCGAACTGATCTTCGCCGAGGACGAGATGGCCGGCCTGACCCGCGGCGACCGGCTCCGCGCCCTGGCCGCCGCCGTCTTCCTGCCGGTTCGATCGCTGGAGCGCTTCGCCGGCGCGAGCGGCGCCGTGACGCTGGACGATCCGGCGACGATCATCTTCAGCAGCGGCAGCACCGGCGACCCCAAGGGGGTGACGCTGACCCACTTCAACATCGCCGCCGACGTCGAGGCGACCCGACGCGCCCAGCACGTCCGGCCCGACGACCGGCTGGCGGCGGTCCTGCCGTTCTTCCACGCCTTCGGCTACTCGATGTTCTGGTTCTCCATGACCTCGGGGATGGGCTGCGCGTTCCACCCCTCGCCGCTGGAGGCGGTCGCCGTCGCGAGGTTGGTGGAGCGGTTCAAGGTCACGGTCCTGATGGCCACGCCGACGTTCCTGCAACTTTACATGCGTCGGGTGCCGCCGTCGCAGTTCGGCTCGCTGCGGCTGGTGCTGGCGGGCGCGGAGAAGCTACCCGAGGCGGTCTCCTCGGCGTTCGAGGACGGCTTCGGCATCCGGCCGACGGAGGGCTACGGCGTCACCGAGTGCTCGCCGTTCGTGGCGGTCAACACGTTCCCCCACCGCGCCCCCGGCTTCTTCCAACCGGGGAGCCGCCGGGGGACCGTCGGCCAGCCGATTCCCGGCGTGGCCGTGCGGATCGTCTCGCCGACGACCCACGAGACCCTCGGCGCCGACGAGGAGGGGCTCGTGCTGGTCAAGGGTCCCAACGTCATGTCGGGCTACCTCGGCCGCCCCGACCTGACCGAGAAGGCGTTTCTGAACGGCTGGTACAATACCGGCGACCTCGGCTCCCTGAGCGAGGACGGCTATCTCAAGATCACCGGCAGGCTCTCCCGCTTCTCCAAGATCGGCGGCGAGATGGTCCCCCACGGCCGCGTCGAGGAAGCCCTCCACGAGGCCGCCGACGCCAAGGCCCAACTCTTCGCCGTCACCGCCGTCGGCGACCCGAAGAAGGGGGAGAAGCTGGTCGTCCTGACCACCCTCGACGACGCCAGGGTCGACGCCGCGTTCCGCAAGCTCCCGGAGATGGGCCTGCCGAACCTCTTCATCCCCCGCCGCGAGAACATCCTGCGCGTCGACGCCATCCCCATGCTCGGCAGCGGCAAGCTGGACCTGCGCGCCGTCCAGAAACTCGCCGAGGAGTCCCTCGCCGCGCGCCGCCCCGCCGTCGCCCGGACGTGAGGCCCGGCGAGCGGCCACGCCTCTCTTGGTCCCCGTGCCGAGCGCTTCGTGGCGCATCAATCTTGCCGCGTCTAAAATCCCATAAATCAGGCGCGCCCCCCCTTCTCCCCTTGTGGGAGAAGGTGCCCCGCAGGGGCGGATGAGGGGTGGGCGCGATCGGAAGCCTCTGGAAACGCCCCCCCTCATCCGGCCTTCGGCCACCTTCTCCCACAAGGGGAGAAGAGATTATTGTTGCAATTATTATAATTCATGATATAATTCCAATTTCGATCACCCGGAGCGACCCGCGATGAGCGTCGTCGACGCGATCAAGAACCAGGCCGCCGGCGACGTCCTCGCGAGGCTGAGCGCGCTTGCGGGCGAATCGGAGGAGCGGACGGCCGCGGCGACCGCCGCCGCCGCGCCGGCGATCCTGGCGGCGCTGGCCAATTCGGTCCTCGACGGCGAGAAGCTCGACGCCCTGGTCGACGCCCTTCGCGATTTCGACGGGACCGACCCGGCCGAAGACCCGACGGCCGCGTCCGACGTCCTGGAAACGATCCTGGGCCCCAACCTCCCCGCCCTCGTCGAAGTCCTCGCCCGCTTCTCGGGGCTCGACGTCCCGGCGATGCGGGCGCTGGTGGGACGCCTCGGCCCGATCGTCCTGGCCGCGGTCGCGGCGCGGCTGACCGGCGGCGGCGGGCTGACGCCGGCGAACGTCGCCAGCTTCTTCACGGCCGAGAAACCCAACGTCGTCCGAGCGCTCCCCGCCGGGCTCTCGCCGGCCGACCTTTCCTCGCCGCCGGCGTTCGCGTCGACCCTCGGCGCCGCGGGGTCGGATCCGTTCCCATGGCTCCTCCCCGCGCTGATCGTCGGCCTTCTGGCCCTCTCCGGGTTCTTTTACATGATGATTCCGCCGGATCATTCCGCGCCGGCCTCCGAACCGGCCGACGCCGTCCCCATCCCGCCCCCGCCGCTCGACGGCCCGCCGTCGCCCTGACCGCGGACGGATCGTTTGGTAAGATCGTAGACATGCACGACAAGTACAAAAAGCGATTTCGGGTCGGCGCCGCCGACGACCGCGCGCGGCGTCAGATCGCGCGCGAGGCCGCCCGCCGGCTGCTGGCCGCGCTCGACGTCCCACCCGACGACCCGACCCCGCTCGACCGTCTCCAAACCGCGTCCGAGTCCGACTTCTACGCCGCCAAGCGCAAGGCCGCCGCGGTACTGGGCCACCGCCTCCGCCCCGGCGACCTCCCCTCCGACGACGAGGTCCGCGACCAACTCGTCGCCCTCCAAAAAGAACGCGCCCCGGACGTCGAGGAGGACGAAGCGGACGCGCCGCCCGAGCCGGAGGGGGACCAGCCCGCCGCGTCGCTGGCCGAGACGGTCGACCGCTTCGCCGTCTTCCGCCTGCGCCTGGCCCCGCTGGAAAACGTGAAGCTGGACCCGACGACGCACCCCGAGGGCGACGCGCTTTACCACGTCCTGCAAGTGTTCCACCAGGCGCGAGAGGCGCGCCCTTACGACGAGGAGTTCCTGCTGGCCGCCCTGCTCCACGACGTCGGCCGGGCGACGGCGGCGAAGGACCACGCCGCCGCGGCCGTCGACGCCCTCCGCGGCGCCGTCTCCGACCGTACCCTCTGGCTGATCGCCCACCACGAGGACCTGGCGCCCGATCGGTACGCGAGGCTCGGCGCGAAACAGCGCCGGGAGATCGACGAATCCGAATACGCCGACGACCTGAAACTCCTCCGCGAATGCGACGACGCCGGCCGCGAGACCGGCGTCGACGTGGAATCGATCGAGGAGGCGCTGGCCTACATCCGGGATTTGGAAGGCGAGGAGTACCTCGACGCCTGATGGCGTCGTTTCATACAAAACCGTCTGGGGTAAGCATGCCTCCCCCCTTCTCCCCTTGTGGGAGAAGGTGCCCCGGAGGGGCGGATGAGGGGGGACGCGACCAAAGGCCGATGGTGACGCCACCCCTCATCCGGCCTTCGGCCACCTTCTCCCCCTGTGGGAGAAGGGATATTCGTCATTACACGTTTTCCATCGTCAAGATGGTGTGACGAACCCTCAATAGTCGTTGCTGGGGATGAGCTCGCCGCCGGTCGGGGTCAGCAGGAAGCGCAGGGTTTCGGGCTTGATCGTATCGCGGAGGAACCGGCCCGCGCCGTCCATGAACACCGACTGCGCTCCGCCGAGGTGGCGCGTGAGGAGGGCCTTCGGGTCGACCGTCGCCGGCGCGTCCCAGTCGGCGGGACGAGTCCATTCCACGGCCTGGTCGGTGGGGGCTTCAAGGACCATGATCGTGACGGACGTCCCATCCGTCACGTCCTTGATCGTCATCCCCTTCGTCGGATCGACGCCGATCGTCCCGCCGACCGGCCGCTGGTAGATCGTCTTGCCGGGGGGAAGCGCCGCGCGTCGCGTCGAGGGACAGGCGAAGATCTTCGGCATCCGCGGGATCAGCGCCTTGTTGTGGGGCGAGTCCCAGGGTTCGTCCAGGTGGAATTCCTTGTACAGGTCGTTAGCCTCCAGGTATGGAAGCATCATCACCCGCCAGCTTAGCAGCGGCTTGCCGTGAGGGTCGGTGGTGTAGGCCGGCGGGAAGCTCTTGTGTTTGGAAAGGTAGTTGTGCATCGCCAACCCGATGTACTTCAGGTTCTGCATGCACTCCCGACGGTCCCGCGACTCCAGGACCGGATCGACCACCGCCCGGACCCAGCCGACCGCGGCGTTCGCCGACAGTTCGATCACGATCCGATCGTCCTCGACCCGCGGCGCCAGCGCGTCGGCCATCGCTCCGAACCCGGTCACGAACGCCGCGACGGCGGAGGAGCCCCGCATGAGATCGACCCCCTTGCCGCCGACGGCCAGCAGCTTCGCGGCGTCGTCCGCGCCGGCGGCTTGGACCAGCACGCGGATCGGCGCGGGGGCGCCCGGTCTGAACGACGCGGAGACCCACTTCAAGCCTCGCGAGACGAGCGACGCCGGCTCGCCCCCCAACTCTTCCGGCAGCGCGATCACCTGTTCGTCGATCGCCCGGCGAAGGTCCTCGGGGGTGGCGGCGGCCAGGGCGATCGGAGCGTCGCCGGCCGCCGCGAGCGCTTCGGCCAGGTCGGGCCGGGGCGAGGGCTTCATCGCCTTCGCGCGCTCCAGCGTCGCGTCGTCGCCCGCGAGCACCGCGCCTCGGATCGACGCGCAGGTCGTCCACGCCGCCGGCCCTCCCTTCTCCACCCCGCCGCAGAGGATCTCGCCGATGGCCTTGGCGTCGGCCCCGTCCTCCAGCGGCGCGAGGGCGAACGGAGGCGAGGACGGGATTGAGTACCGGATCGCCGGCATCGTGTCCAACGTCACCACGACGTACAGCTCGCGCGCCCCGGCCTTCCGGAGCGCGTCGAGCCAGGGTCGATACATTGTCGCCAGCGGCTCGGCCTCGCCGAGCGCGCCGGCCTGGTCGACCGCGTCGAGCCGGATCCGAGCCACCGCCGCGGCGCGGTCGTCGAGGAACGTCGCGACCACGTCCTTCGTATCCGCCGAGGCCGCGGCGCAAGCCGCCAGCCCCCAACCGATGAGCAATGCCGAGAGCGTCTTCATGATCTCCGATCTCCCTGGTTCGTTCCCGACCGTCACGGATTTCGGAGGACGTCCACGCTCTTCCCCCCTCGCGGGGGAAGACAGACCGCGCAGCGGTCAGATGAGGGGGGTGACGAGCAAGCGCGCCGTCGGGATTCGAAGGCCCGTCCGAATCGGCCGTCGCGGACTCCATCGGCCTTCTTGCTCGTCCTCCCCCTCATCCGGCCCTTCGGGCCACCTTCCCCCGCGTGGGGGGAAGGCCGTTGCGATCGTCCTCGTCAAACTCCATGACGGCAACATTTATTCATGAATTACACGGTTCCGAGTGCGTGCCCGAGGCGTCAGCGCGCCGGGCGAAGCTCGTAGCGGATCGCGGATTCCCGGACCTGCTCCCAGCCGGCCGGCGCCGGGCTGGAGAGAAAGGCGCGGTCGCCTTCGAGCTTGTATTCGAACGACTTGCCGGTGATGGGATCGGGCGGCGCGGGGGCGTCGGTCAGGTCGTCCAGTCGGGGCGGCAGGGCGCCGTCGTGCGTCGCCGCGTACAGGCGGACGGCCTCCACGACCATCAGCACGGCGAATCGGCGCTCCAGACGGACGTTCGCGGCGTGGGCCGATCGGGTGGCCGGGATGAGTTGGACGAACGGGAAGCCCCGAGCGAGCTTCAGAAGTCTCGACTCGGCCTCGCGCCATCCCTTGGCCCCTAACCAGTAGGGCAGATGCGACCACTTAACGACTTCGTCACTGGCGATCTGGTAAGCCCGATAAGAGTCCAGGCCGACGACCTGGATCATGGGCATCGCCTCGACCCGATCGGTCGGCGCGCCGCCATCGCGTAGGGCCTGCTTCGACCGTCGATAGTCCTTCGCGATGGTCAAGAGTTGGACGGCGTGCGCGGGGAGGTCGTCGACCGCCGGCCGGGTGAGCGGACTCCGGGCCGGGGGCCAGCCGTCCACGTCCTGGCCGAGCTTCCGTGCGAACTGGTCGCCGCAGGCGCGGGCCGTCTCCAGCGACCAGGCGTCGCCGTCGATCTTGCGGAGCATCGGGAACTCCCGCTCCAGCAAGACCGACTCGCCAAAGGCCGGCCCCGACAGGTCGATGAGCGGTCGGGGGATCGTCGCCAGGGCCCAGTACAGGTTGGGAGCGCCGGGCTTCTGGATGAGGTCCTCCAGTTCGTCCAACGCGAGGTTCGCGCAGGCGATCGCGACGAGCGACTGTATGTAGATGTCGCCGCGGCCGACGTCGCGCGCCACGGCCAGGCCGGTTCGAACGTCCTGAACGGCCTCGTCGACCCGCCCTTCATCGGCGTCGAGCCGGGCTTTCACGGCGAGCCAACGAGCCACGGAACGCATCTCCTGGATCTCGGACAGCATGAGGGAGTAGCCCTCGTCCCGGTATCGGAACCCCCAATCGCAGGTCTCGCGCAGGCTCCCCAGCCGGGCTTCCTCAAGGACCGTCCAACGATTGTCGAGGGCCTTTCGGACCCTTTCCCTCGGGAACTTGTCGATGGGGAGGCGGAGCCAGTCCGCGGCCAGATAGTCCGGGGACTCCGAGGCTTCGTCGGCGGCGGACTTCCCGGCCTGGATCAACTCGCGATAGCGAAGCTGGATCAAGGACTCGATGGCGCGGTGGTAGAAGACGGCGGCGTCGCCGGGGACCTGTTCGGCGCGCGAGGGGAGCAGGCGGACGCTCAGGGCGGGCGTCGGCGGTTTGGCGGGGTGGATGGCGATCGTCCGCTCCAGCGGCGGCGTCTCGTCCGCGCGGGCGGCGACGGCCAGGGCGGCGAGGCACAGCGGCAAGGCGAGTCTCATAGCGGGCCTCCAAGAATGGAACGCGGGGTCAGGGGCTCGGGCGCGTCGATGGTGATCGGGCCGAGATACACCACCGAAAGCAACGGCGGCTCGGTCGCGGCGAGCGCGGCCGGGTCGCTCCGAGCGGTCAGCGCGCGGGACGGAACGGCGGGGGTTTTCATGGGTCGCTCCGGCGGCGCGGGCTCACGACGGGTCAAGATCACGACCGGATCGGGAGCGGGAGCCGGAACCGTGACGACGCGCTCGACGACGCGCTCGGTCGGGCGTCGGCTCAAGGCGACGGCCTGGCCGAGCGTCGCCAGGGCGAGCGCGGCGGCGACGGCGGGCCAGAGCCGGCCGCGTCGGGAATCGCGCGAGCCGGCGCGGCGGCCGGCCTCGTACATCAGGCGATCGCGGTCGAGGCCCCCTCGCGGCGCCAGGCCGGACAGGGAGCGCTCCAGCGCGGTCAGGTCTTCTCGCGGTTCGGACATGACGCCCCCAATCGTTCCCTCAAGGTTTGCAAGGCTCGCATGTACGCGCGATGCGACGTGCTGGAGGAAGCGCCGTTGACCCGGCCGATTTGCTCGAAGGTCAGCCCGCCCCAGAGGTGGGCGACGACGACCTCGCGCTCCTCGCGCGGCAGCGTCCGAAGCGCGTCCTGGACCGCGTCGGGGTCGGGGCCGTCGGTCGCCGCGGGGTCGAACCACGCGGGCGACTCGGCGGCGGCCCTCGCCTCGTGGCGGCGACGCCGACCGGCGGCTCGCGCGGAGTCCAGGGCCAGGTTGCGGACGACCCGGAACAGCCACGCGCCGGGGTCGTCGGGCTCGCGCTCCAGTGCCGACAGCCGGAGGAACGCCTCCTGGGCCACGTCCTCGGGCGCGTCGCAAAGCTGGCGCGCGAAGAGGACCAGGGCGGCCTCGTGGCGGTCGAGCAGTCGTCCGATGGCGTCGGGGTCCATCGCGGCCTCGGGTGGTTTCGTCGGTCCTCCGGATATAAGACGATCGTCGGACGCGGCCGTCCCAGAAAACAGGGGGCGGCGGGGATCGGGTTGCCCGGTTCGCGGGGAAGGCTAGAATGGGCCCTCGGGTGTGAGGGGAAGCCATCCGCCGCTCCGCGACTCGTGCGGCGAACGCAACGGCCTTCCCCCCTCGCGGGGGAAGGTGGCCCGAAGGGCCGGATGAGGGGGAAGACGCGCCGGAAGACCGTCGGAATCCCAGGCCGCTTGGACGGCCCTTCGCGAATCCCGACGGCGTTCTTGCGTGTCGTCCCCCTCATCTGACCGCTTCGCGGTCTGTCTTCCCCCGCGAGGGGGGAAGAGGGTTCGTCTCCGGATCGCCTTGAACATCGAACGAGGAGCCTGGACGTGCGCGTCGGATACTTCGACTGCTTCAGCGGCGTCTCGGGCGACATGACGCTGGGCGCGCTGGTCGACGCGGGCGTGGACGCCGCGGCGATCGTCGCGGCCGTCGCCAGTCTGGACCTGCCGGGCGAGCTGTCGTTCCACCCCGTCCGTCGCGGCGGGATGCGCGCCACCCACGCCAGGGTCGAGACGCCCGAGGAACACGCCCACCGCCGCTGGCCCCAGATCGAGGCGATCATCGATCGCGGGGCGCTTTCCGCCCCTCAAAAGGATCTCGCCAAACGGATCTTCCTGAAGCTGGGCGAGGCCGAAGCCAGGGTCCACGGGATCGAGCTGGGGCGGGTCCACTTCCACGAGGTCGGCGCGGTCGATTCGATCATCGACATCGTGGGCTCGGCCGTGGGGTTGGACCTGCTGGGGGTCGACCGCTTCGAATGCTCCGCGGTCCCCACCGGCCGGGGCTTCGTCGACGCCGCGCACGGTCGGATGCCCCTCCCCGCCCCCGCCACCGCCGAGATCCTCAAGGGCGTCCCCCTGGCCGACTCCCCCCTTGAGATGGAGATGACCACCCCCACCGGCGCGGCGATCGTGACCAGCGTGGCCCAAAGGTTCGGCGCGATGCCGGCGATGACCGTCGAATCGATCGGCATGGGCGCCGGCACCCGCGAGGTCCGCGGCCAGGCCAATGTGCTGCGGCTGTTCGTCGGCGAGGCCGCGACGCCGACCGAATCCGACCGCGTCTTCATGCTGGAGACGAACCTGGACGACGTCCCCGGCGAAATCGTCGGCTACGCGACGGTCAAGCTGCTGGAGGCCGGGGCGCTCGACGTCTTCACCACGCCGATTCAGATGAAGAAGAACCGCCCCGGCGTGATGGTCAGCGTCCTTTGCGATGAAGACCGGATCGCCGCGATGGAGGATGTCCTCTTCCGCGAAACCGCCACCCTGGGCGTCCGCCGTTACGCCGTCGACCGGCGAAAACTCAACCGCGAGGCCGTGGACGTCGATACGGAATACGGCGCGATCCGCGGCAAGCTCGGCCGGCCGCAAAACCGGCCGCCGACGTTCAGCCCCGAATACGACGACTGCGCCCGGATCGCCGCCGAGCGCGGCGTCCCCCTTCGCGACGTCTACGACGCCGCCCGCGCGGCCCACGCCCGGTCGGCGGCGGACCACCATTTCCACGACCACTGACGGGAGGGTCGAACTTCCATGCCCCTCCCGCCTTTCTGGCAGATCGTCGCGGCGTGCCTGCTGGCGATTTCCGTTCTCGCGGCGGCGGGCGTACACGTTCTCGCGCGCCGGCTCGCGGCGATGGAACGGTCGCGCGCGGCGGTCGAGCATCGGCTGACCCAGCTCGTCTACGAGGTCCGTCGGCTGGATCGCCTGGTCGCCGAGATCGGGCGTCGCGGGCCGACGTCCCACGCGGCCGAACCGCTCGTTCCGCTGATCTCGATTCCGGATCTCGGCCGCGACGCCGCGCCGGGCGACGCCGCCGGCCTGGCCGCGCGTCACGCCGACGTCTGGACGCGCGTCGAGGCCGGTCGCGAGCCGCGCGCGATCGCCGACGAGATCGGCCGGCCCATCGGCGAGGTCGAGTTCATCGCCGGGCTCTATCGCCAAAACCTGGCCGCCCGCTCGGGAGGCCCGGCATGACCGCGCCCGCCCCTTCCGCCTCCGTGATCTGGCTGGAACGGGCGCGCTCGCGGGCGCTCAACGTCCTTGTGCTCGACGGCCTCACGATCCTGGCGACCGCGCTGATCCTGAGACGCTGGGCGCCGATCGACGTCGACGTCGATCTCGGCGCGCTTAAATTATTGTTCTTTGGCGCGCTGTTCGCGTGCTTCGTGGCCGCGCGGATCGCCTTGCGCGTTTTGGAGATCCGCGACGAGTCGGCCGGCCCGGAGGCGCGGGGGCGGGCCTACGTCCGGTCGCGAACCGCGACGGCCGCGATCGGCTGGCTGGCCCTGCCGCTGGGCCTGGGCTACGGCCTGACCGTCGATCCGTCCCTCAGGGGGTTGGCCCCGTTCTGGATCGCGGCGATGCTCCTGGGCGTCACCGCCCTGCCCCGCAAGTTCGATCTCGAAGGATTCGACGAACCGCCCCCCTCCGAGCCGGAGTCCGACGCATGACGCGCTGGGAAACGACGCTCCTGCAAATTTACGCGGCGATCATTTTGATCTGGCCGATCCGTTGGGTCGTGCTAAAGATCGTCCTGGGGAAGGATCGGCCGTTGACGCCGGAGTCGCCGCGGCTGGACGTCGTCAGGCCGCCGTTGGTGTCGGTGATCATTCCGGCGAAGGACGAGGAGGCGACGCTCGACGAGTGCCTGACCGCCGCGCGGGCGCAGGAGTATCCCCGACTTGAAATCCTCGTGGTCGACGACCGCAGCCACGACCGGACGCTGGAGATCGCGCGGCGGCACGCGGCGGAGGATCCTCGGGTGCGGGTGATCCGGAACGACCGCCTGCCACGGGGCTGGACGGGCAAGACCTACGTGTTGCATCGCCATTCGGGGCTGGCGCGCGGCGAATGGCTCTGGTTCCTCGACGCCGACGTCGCGCCCGGCCCGGCGTTCCTGCCGGTCCTGCTCGAATACGCCCGCGAGAACCGGGCGGAACTGGCGAGCGTCCTGCCGGAACTGCGCTGCGAGACCTTCTGGGAGCAAGTCGTGCAGCCCCTGGCGGGGATCGTGCTGATGCAGTCGTTCCGCCCCAGCCAGGTCAACGACGACTCGCATCCCCTGGCGTTCGCCAACGGCCAATCGATCCTGGTGACGCGGCGCGCCTACGACGCCGCCGGCGGCCATCGCGCGGTGCGCGACCGCTTCGTCGAGGACATCGCCATGGCGCGGAAGGTCAAGGAGTTGGGGATCCCGATCCGTCTGGCGGTGACGCGCGGGCTGATCTCCTGCCGGATGTACGCCTCGTTCGGCCAACTGGTCCGGGGCTGGAGCCGGATCCTCTACGACGCCCTCGATCGCAAGCCCTGGCGGCTGCTTTTGAAGCTGCTGGACCCGATCGTCTTCTGCCAGAGCGGACACGTCGCGCTGCTGGCGGCGCTGGCGATGGTCGCGACGGGCGGCGGCTCGTTCGCGTGGTGGCTGCTGGGGATGGCGCTGGTCCATCACGTCTTCATGTACGCCGTGTTCCGGCAGGTTTACGACGTCTCCGTGCCGCGGTCGAAATACGTCGCCACGTTCCCGCTGGGGAACCTGGTGACGGACTGGATCCTGATCAGGGCGATCCGGATGTGCCTCACCGGCAAGGTCGCCTGGCGCGGGACCAGCTACGACGCCGGCATCTCCCACGTCGAGGACGCCGTCGCCGACGAAGCGGCGTGAGCGGTCGCGGGGGTCGGGCGTCGAACAATCGCGACGGCCGCGGCGTGGAAAGGGGGCGGGGGTCGCGCCCCGCGCGTCCGTTCGGAATTCCGCGCGCGGGCCGGGTCTTCGGGCCGGCCTCGCGGTAGAATCGAAAGGCATGGGCCTCCCGCCGTTCGGTCCTGGAGGCCGGCCCCTCGGTGATCCGTATGTCCACGATCCTTGCAACCCTCGCGCTGGCGCTCGTCCGCCAGGCGCCGCCGGCCGCCCCGGTCCAGCCGGTCGCCGCGGCGGGAGCCCAGGAACCGGCCGTCGCGGCCGGCGTGGAGTTCCTGCGCCGCAACTCCGGCGGCCGCCAGGTCGGCGAGACGGCCATGATCGCCCTGGGGATGCTCAAGGCCGAGGTCCCCGAGTCCGACCCCGCGCTGGCCGCCTGCCTGACGAAGATCCGCTCGCGGCTGCTCTCCGGCGGCTACAAGCCGGAACGGGGAGGCGGCGCCGACGTCTACGAGGCCGCCGTCGTGGCGATGGCGCTGTCCAACACCAGCGCCGCGGAGCGCGGCGACCAACTGCGGTCCGTCGCCTCGTACCTCATGTACAAGCAGAAGGCCGGCGGCTGCTGGGATTACGACTTCCGCGAGGCCGGCGACACCTCGATCTCGCAGTACGCGGTCCTCGGCCTCTGGGAGTGCCAGAACAACGGCGTGGAGGTCCCCCCCTCGGTCTGGGACCGCGCGGCGAAGTGGTACATGTCCACCCAGAAGCCCGACGGCGGCTGGAACTACCACCCCGACCAGGGGGAGCCGGAGACGATCTCGATGACCGCCGCGGGCGTCGGCAGCCTCCTGATCTGCCGCCGCCAGTTGGAGAGCTACCGCCAGTTCCAGAAGTCGGTCAACCCCTACCTGACCCCCGTGGAGGGCGCCGGCCCGCGGCTGGACTTCAAGCCCTCCGTCTCCGAGGCGGCCATCGACCAGGCGGTCGGGCGGGGGATGAACTGGATCGCCGCCCGGTTCGACACCAACGACGCCGCCGCGTTCGGCAAGTCGATCTACTACGGGCTCTACGGCATCGAGCGCATCGGCGCGCTCTCCGGCCGCCAGGTCCTCGGCCGGGTCGACTGGTACGAGAAGGGCGCCGCGTTCATCCGTTCGAGCCAAAGGGGGGGCGGCTCCTGGGAGGCCCTCTACGGCGCGGACGTCTCCACCGTCTGGGCGATGCTCTTCCTCACCAAGTCGACCCAGAAGTCGATCAAGAAGTTCGAGCACGACCGCCTGGGTTCGGGCACGCTCCTGGGGGGCCGCTACCTCCCCAGCGACCTGACGGCCATGACCGTCGCCGGCGGCCGGATCATCAGCAGGCCGATGAGCGGGGCCGTCGACGGGATGCTCGACGTCCTTGAAGACCCCCGCGTCGCCGACGCCTCCTCCGCGCTGGCCGGCGTGATGGACCGCTACCGCAAGCAAGGCCCCGCGGCGCTTCGACCCCACAAGGACCGCTTCCGCCGGATGCTCCGCTCCCGCGACCCCGACGCCCGCGAGGTCGCCGCGTGGGCGCTGGGCCGCACGATCGACCTGGACGTCGTTCCCGACCTGGCCGGGGCGCTGGAGGACGCCGACGACCGCGTGGTCGCCTCGGCGCGGCAGGGCCTGCTGCTGATCTCGCGCAAGATCGACGGTCCCGGCCCCTTGCCCGGCGCGTCGCCGGAACAAAAGAAGGCCGCGGCCTCGGAGTGGCTGCGGTGGTACGACGTCGTCCGGCCCCTGGACGCCTCGCCGGCCGTCGCCGCGGACTCGGGGGCGCGGCCATGAGCGCCACCGCCGCGGAACTCGACGCGCCGAAGGCCGAGACGCCCCCCCGCCCCGAGCCCCGCGTCCGGGGCGAGTCGGCGCTGGACCGGGTCACGTCGATGCTGATGGCCGTGATCCTGGGGGCGATCCTGGTCGTCGGTTGGCTGGCGCTGATCTTCGTGACGAATCAGGAGTTCGCGGCGCGGGTGACGTCGCCGCTTCAGATCGTCGAGGTCTTCGGCGGCGGCGGCGGCTCCCCGGAGGGGACGGCCGGCTCCACCGAGCAGATCGACATCGCCGGCGCCGACGCCGCGGCCATGGCGTCGAACAACGAGGAGACGCCCGGCGAGTTCGAACAGCCGTCGGTCCAGACGACCCCCGGCGCGATGCTCGACGCGGCCTTGGAGGCCGGCAAGGCGGTCGCCGAGGTCGACGTCGGGCCGGCCATGCCCAGCGGCGGCGCCGTGGCCGGCGGAAGGCGGGCCTCGAAGCTGGGGACCGGCGGCCCCGGCCTGGGCTTCGGCCCCGGCGACGGCGGCGTCAGCCGCGAGAACCGTTGGAGCATCCTCTACCCCGAGGGCCAAAGCCCCGAGGAGTACGCCCGCGAACTCGACTTTTTCAAGGTCGAGCTGGCCGTCGTCGGCGGCAAGGACCAACTCGTCTACGCCTCCAACTTCTCCAGCCCCACGCCCACCCGCCGCAACGGCGGCAGCGGCGGCGAGTCTCGACTCTACTTCATCTGGGAGGGACGCGCCCGCAAGGCGTCGGACCTGACCCTGCTCCGCAAGGCCGGCATCGACGCCGGCCAGGGGACCGTCTTCCAGTTCTACCCGCCGGAGGTCGAGCAGCGCCTCGCCGAGCTTGAACAGCGCTACCGCGGCCGGACCCCCGCGGAGATCCGAGTCACCCGCTTCTCCGTCGTCCGCAAGGGGGGCGGCTACGACTTCAAGGTCTCCGCCCAGGAGACGCTCCGTTGACGATCCACCCTCGATCCACCCCCGAGAGCCGGCGGACGCCTCATGGCCACGCTTGAGATCCACGACGCCGACGGCGCCGCCCGCTTCGTCGAGCTGGACCGGAGCCACCCCGTCCTGCTGGGCTCCAGCCCCGCGTGCGACGTCCGGCTCCGCGGCGACGGCGTGCTGCCGGTCCACGGCCGGATCCGCTGGAAGGGACGGAAGTTCAAGATCGACGCCTCCCCCGACGCCGAGTTCCTGGAGATCAACGACCGCAAGATCGTCTCCGCCAGCCTCCGCCAGGGCGACGAGATCCGCGTCGGCCCCTGCCGCGTCTTCGTCCTGCGACTCGACGAGTCCTCCGCCGTCGCCATGCCCGCCGCGGAGCCGAAAAAGAAGAAGGAACGCCGCCGACCCGCGCGCGACGAGGAACCGACCAAGGTGCTTCAGGGGGCCGCGACGCCCGCCGAAACGCCCGTCGCCAAACCGCCCCGCGCGCCCGCGGCGTCCGTCTTCGAACGCGACGACCTGCTCGACGAACTGGAACTCGGCGCCCCCGAGCCCGAACCCCTCCTCGGCCCCTCGCCGCGGTCGGGCGCGAAGCCGAGGGAGAAGGGCCCCGGCGCGCTCGCGCGGCTGCGGGCGCGCTGGAGGGCGCTGCGCGAGGCCGAGGACGCGCCCGCCGGCCGGGGATCGATCGTCACCTCGCCGACGGTCGTCGCCCTGACGCTGCTGCTGGCCGCCCTGGTCGCCACGGCCTTCGGCCTGGTCACGATCATCACCCGGACCGTCGCCACCAGGACCTACAACCACGCCGTCGATCTGCTGGAGGACGGCGACAACGCCACCGCCATCCGCGACTTCGACGCCTTCCTCGCCAGGAACCCCGACGACCCCCGCGCCGGCAAGGCCAAAACCCTGCGCGCGCTGGCCGACGTCCGCCAGTACATCTCGATCTCCGGCGACACCTGGTCGCGCGCCTTGAAGGCCGCCCGCGAGATGTACGAGCGAACCGGCGGCCTGCCCGAGTTCCGCGACGAGAAGACCGAGCTGGCCGACCTGGTCCTCCGCATCGGCGAGGGCCTGGCCGACCGCGCCCGGCGTCGAATCGACGCCGAGGCTCTGGCCGAGGCCGAATCCGCCGTGCCGCTGCACGCGGAGATCGCCGGCGAGCCCGCCGCCGCGTTTCTGACCAAGTCGCGGCTCCCCGACCTGCTCAACCAGGCCCGCGCCGCGATCCGCAAGGCCGACGCCCGCGAGGCGACCCTCGCGGCGATGGACGCGGCCGTCGCCGCCGGCTCGGCCGCCGGGGTCTACAAGGCCCGCGACGCCCTGCTGCGGACCTATGGCGACCTTTCCAGGGATTCGGAGATCGTCGCCCGGATGGTCCGCGCCAACGACCTGATGCGCCTCGCGGCGAAGGTCGATCCCTCGCGACGCCCCGCCGAGACCGAGGAACTCGCCGACCCGCTGGGCCCGCCGACGACCCTCGTGTTCCGCTCCCGAAACGACGCTCCGGCCAATCCGGGCGCCGCCGGGCTGGCGTTCGCCGCGGTCGACGGCTCGGCCTACGCCCTGGACGCCGAGACCGGCGCGCCGCTCTGGCGGACGACCATCGGCCTCAACGCCCCGTTCGCCCCCCGGCCGGTCCCCGGCGACCCCAGCGTGCTTCTGGTCGACGGTCGCCATGACGAACTGACCCGCCGCGACGCCCTCTCCGGCCGGCTGATCTGGCGGCGGTCGCTCGGAGAGCCCGTCGACGGCCCGCCCCTCGTCATCGGCGAGCGGGTGTATCAGACGCTCCCCTCCGGGAAGGTGCTAACGATCGACCTGACGACCGGCGAGGTCCTGGGCGCGCTCGACCTGGCGTTCCCGCTGTCGCGGTCCCCCGTCGGCGACGAGTCGGGCCGGTTCCTCTACGTCATGGGCCGGCGGGACTGCCTCTTCACGATCAATCGCGATCCGCTGGAATGCGTCGACGTCCAGTACCTCGGCCACGGCGAGGGTTCCATCCCCTGCGCCCCGGCGCGGCTGGGGCGGTTCCTGATCGTCGTCGAGAACGACCGTCCGGCCGACGGTCGCTGGCACGTCCTGGTGCTGGACGACGAGGGCGCGAGACCCCGGGCCGTGCAGGCGATCGACGTCGACGGCTGGACCTGGGACGTTCCGCCGACCTCGGGGTCGTCGGTCTGGTCGATCGGCGACCGCGGCGGCATGCGGGTCTTCGCCGCCGGCGACTACGCGAGCGCCAATCCGCTGCGGACGCTCGCCAAGCTCGCCCCCGACGCCGAGTCGTCCGGCCCCGCCTTCGGCCTGGCGGCGACGGAGCGCGAGATCTGGATCGCCGCGGGCCGGTCGGCCCGCTACGACCTGGACGCCGAGGCGGGCTCGCTGGCCAGCCGCTTCCAACTGGGGCCCATCGGCGTCGCCGCGGGTCCGGCGCAACTGGTCGGGCGGCGGGTGGTCCTCTCCAATCGCTTCCCAAGCGGCGGCGTCGCGCTTCGAGGGCTCGACCACGCCGCCGGCAAGCTGGAATGGACGACCGTCCTGGGCGCCGACTGGCCGTCGCCCCCCTCCCCCGCGGCCGACGGCGACTCCCTGGCCTCCGTCGACCGCGCCGGCCGTCGCATCCGACTGACCGGGACCGACCTGGAGCGCGGGGGCTTCGTCACGGCCCTCCCGCCCCGCCCCGGCGACCCCCGCGCCCCCGACGGCCGCCTGCGCTCCCTGGTCCGCGATGGCGAGGAACTAACCCTGATCGTCCCCGACCGCGGAGGCCGCGAGGTCTGGGCCGAGGATCCCGCCGCGACCGGCGGCTGGGCCCGAACCGAGCTCCCCACGGCCATCGCCGCCGCGCCGCTCCCCTGGGCCGGCGGCCTGTTCGTCCCCGGCGCCGACGGCCGCGCGTACCTCGTCGACCCGAGGACCGGCCGCGCCGACGCCGAACCGTTCGTGCCGGAGTTCGATCGCGACCGCGTGGGCTCCTGGCTGGCCCCCGCGCCGCTCGACGCCGATTCGATCGTCCTGGCCGACGACGCCGGTCGAGTCAGGCGGCTGACCGTGAAGGCCGAACCGGCGCGTCGGATCGTCGCCGAGGCCGAAACGACGCTCGACCAACCGATCGTCGCCGATCCGGCCTGTACCGACGCCGCCGTCGTGGTCGCCACGGCCGACGGCGCCGTTCGGGCGCTCTCGGCCCGCGACCTCGGCGCCGTCGGCTCCTGGAAGCTCGACGCGCCGTTGCTCCGAGCCCCCCAATCCGTCGACGGCCGCGTGGTCGTCCTGGACGCCGCGGGGGGCGTGATGCTGCTGGAGCGCGACGGTCGCCGGGCCTGGACGGCGAAGCTCGCCGCCCTCCCGGCCGGCCCCGCCCTGATCCGCGGCGACCTGTTGTGGCTGGCCTGCCGCGACGGCCGCGTCCGGGGACTCGCCCTGGCCGACGGCCGCGAGGCCGCGGTCGTCGACCTCGGCGTCGAGCCCGCCGGCGGCCCGATCGCCGTCGGCCCGGACGTCCTGATCCCCACCGGCCGCGGCGTCCTTCGACCGTTGCAACTCGACCCCGCCCCGGAGGCCAGGCCATGACGCGCCCCGCGCCCCACCGCCTCGCGGCCGCGGCCTCCACGCTTCTGATCGTCCTCGCCGCCGCCGCGGCCTCCCTCGGCCAGGACGCCCCGGTCGTCACTCCCGACGACCTTCTGGGCTCCTACCCGTTCGACCGGATCACGCTTCCGGACGACACGGTGATCCTCGTCGAGCCCGTCAGCCCGCGCCCATTGCCGCCGACCGAGCCCCCCAAGGCCAAGGGCTCCTCAAGCCTTATACCCCCGACCCGCATCCCCCTGGAGGGGAACGTCGGCCTTCCCGGCGAACCCAGCAAGGTCGAGACGCCCCGGGCGAACGCCAGGAAGGAGGAGGGACCGGACGTCGTCATCAACGTCCACCTGGCCCGCGAGGCCGCCACCGGCCGCGGCGACGCCCGCGACTTCAAGCTCAAGCGCGCCCATATCAAAAAGATCGAATACTTCGAGGACGTCCTGCTGGCCGAGGGGGACGAGCTCGCGAAGGCCCGCGACTTCACCAGGGCCTTCGAGCACTACCTCCGCGTCCAGCAACGCGCCCCGGACTGGCCCGGCCTGACCGACCGCGTCCACGCCCTTCTCTTCGCCGAGGGGAAACAGGCGCTAAGCGACGGCGACGTCGCCCGCGGCCTTCGGCTGCTCCGCGAGTTGCACGCCCGACGGCCCGACTACCCGGGGCTGGTCGACCAGATCGCCGCGGCCTACGCCGGCCGGATCGACCGCGCGATCGAACTGGGGCTGTATCCCGAGGGCCGCCGCCTGCTCCACGAACTGGAGGGGATCTCCGCCGACGTCCGCCAGGCCCAGGAGCTTCGAGCCAAATTCCAGGAGCTCGCCAGGGCCCGCGCCGCGCGGGTCGGCTCGGGGACGGACGCCGAACGGCTCGACGCCCTGGTCGACGCCCTTCGGATCTGGCCGGACCAGGCGGAGCTTCAAGCCGAGTACGCCAGGGTCTTCGCCGCCTTGCCGACGCTGGACGTCGCCGTGACCGACGTGGCGACGCCCCCCGGCCCCTGGGTCCGCTCGCCGGCCGACGAGCGCGTCGCCCGGCTTTTGTTCCGGCCGATCCTGGCCGACGACTCGGAAGAGGCGCGCAAGGGGGAGCGGCCCGACCAACTCGCCGCCGGGATCGAGGCGACCGACCTGGGCCGCCGGCTGGTCGTCAAGGTCCGCGCCGGGATCCCCTGGTCGGACGGCTCCCGCGACGTCTCGGCCCTGGACGTCGCCCGCGCGCTCATCGACCGCTGCAACCCTCGCGACCCGCTCAAGTACCAGGCGCGCTGGGCCGACCTGCTGGACCGCGCCCGGCCGCTGGACGAACGGCAAGTGGAGTTGCAACTCAAGCGCCCCCTCCTGCGGACGTCGTTCCAGCTTGACGCGCCGGTCGGCGCGGCGCACGCGGGGGCCGACGGCCGGGTCGTCCTCTCGGCCAGGGACCGTCCGCTGGTCGGCTCGGGGCCGTTCGCGTGCTTTGCGGCGACCCCCGACTCGATCGACCTGCGGGCGGTCGCCGAGGCGTCGGGCGCGGCGTCGGCCGGCGCGTTGCGACGGCTTCGCGAGGTCCGTTACGACGACTCGGCCGCCGCGACGGCCGCCTTCCTCCGCGGCGACGCCGCCCTCATCGACCACGTCCCACCGTTCCAGGCCGCCACGCTCGCCGCCGATCCCGACGTCACGATCGGAACCTACGCCCGGCCCGTCGTCCACGTCCTGGCGCTCGACGGCCGCAACCCGCTGTTGCGGAACCGGACGTTCCGCCGCGCCCTTTCCTACGCGATCGACCGCAAGGGGCTGCTGGAGGAATCGATCCTCCGCGGGCCGTCGACCGCGGCCGACCTTCCCGCCGACGGCGTCTTCCCCCGCGGCGACCCCGCCGACGCGCCCGGCGTCAAGCCGCTGGAGCACAACCCCGTGCTCGCCGTGGCCCTGGCGGCGCTCGCCCGGGGGGAACTGAAGGCCGAGGCGCTCAAACTCAAGCTCGAATACCCGCCGATCGCCGAGGTCCAGGCCGTCGTCCCCAGACTCGTCGAGGCGTTCGCGATGGCCCGAATCACGGTCGAGCCCGTGGCCGTCCCGCGCTCGAAGCTGGAATCGGAACTGCGCGCGGGGCGAAGGTTCGACATGGCCTATCGGGTCTTGCGATGCGACGAACCCGTCCTGGACGCCGGCCCCATGATCTGCCCCGGCTACGACGCGCCGCCGTCGGCCGGCGCCCTGGCGTCGGCGGCCAGCCCGCGCATCCTTCAACTTCTACTCCGACTCGAACAGGCCGCGGAATGGCCGAGCGCCCGAGGCGCGGCGGTGGAGATCGACCGCGAGCTTCGCGACGAACTGCCGGTCATTCCGCTCTGGCAGACGGTCGACCGCTTCGCCTGGCGGTCGCGCTTGAAAGGTCCGGCCGAGACCGCCGAACGACTCTACGACGGCCTCGAAACCTGGGAGATCGCCCCTTGGATCGCCAAAGACCCCTGGGCCCGCTGATCGCGCCTTTGGCCCTTCTCCTTTTCGCGACGACCGTCGCGCGCGGCGAGGAACCGGCGACGGCGATCGAGAACCGCCCGTACCGGATCGCGCTGCACCTGGCGTCCGACCCCGCCGCGAGGCTCGGCGACCGGCTCCGCGACGAACTCGTCGCCCGCTGGCTGGAACTGGTCCGCCGGTTCGTCGGCCCGTCGTGGTCGATCGAGGTGGCCGAAACCCCCAGCCCGCTCGTCGGCGACGGCCTGGCGCGGGTCAAGGCCGAGGAGGTCCGGGGCCTGGACCCAGGCGTCGACAAGGCGTGGCTGATCTGGGCGACGACGGACCCGGCCACCTCGGACCTGGTCCTCGAAGGTCGCGAGTACGACGCCGGCACCCGCTGGCTGGGCCCGTTCCAGCGCCGGGACGTCCTCTCGCCCCTGGACGCGCCGCGGGCGTTGTTCCTCTTCACGCTCGACCTGTTCAGCCCATCGGCCCTGATCGTCGGCCAGGAGGGGGGGCGGGCGCTCTTGAAGGTCCAGGGCGCCGCGATACCCGCCGCCAGCGACCTGGGCGCGACCGTCGCCGAGGGGACGACGTTCATCCCGATCCGTCTCATCACCATGCGCGACGAGTCGATCCGGATCACCCGGATCGCCTTCACCTACCTGGTCGCCGAGTCGGTCGAGGGCTCGACCGCCCGCTGCGCGATCGTAAGCGCCTACCGCGACCCGCTGTCGCAACGGATCGCGCGGCCGAACACGCTGACGGCGCTTGGAATCAAGCCCGGCGGCGACGCCTTGCGGTTCCGATTCGTGGACCGGACCACCAAGGGCCCCGCGGCGGGCTACACGCTCACCGAGCGTCCCGCCCCCGACGGCCCCGCGCGCAACGTCGGCATGACCGACCGCTCCGGCCGGATCGAAGTCCCGCCGGGCCCGACCCGCGGCGTCGTCAAGCTCCGACTCCTCGCCGGCGACGCCGAACCCCTGGCCGAGTTCCCGATCATGCCCGGCGAAAGCGGCGAGGAACGCGAGATCGCCGTCGACCCGCTCCCCCTGGCGTCCAAGTACCAGGCGCGGCTGGACGCGCTTCGAGACGCGATCATCGACCAGGTGGCGCTTCGGGGCCGGCTGGAACGCCTGATGGAGACCCGCGCCGAGGGGGAGGACTGGTCGGGCCTGGAGGCGCTCTTGAAGGAATACGACCTGCTCCCCTCCTCCGCCAGCTTCGGCGAGGCCCTCGCCAAGCTCAAGGACGAGGCGCTCAAGGCCGCCTACGAGGCGACCAGGACGACCGTCCTGACCCGCAACCTCCAGGCCCAGTTCGACGAGATCCAGGGGCTGATCGACGGCTACCTCGCCGACGACGCCTCGCGCGCCTTCGGCGAGGCGCTCGCCTCCCGGAAGAAGAAGGAGGCCGACGCCGCGGCGAGGAAGCCGGCCCCGCCGAAGCCGCCGGGGTGATCGTGCTCGTTCAGCTTTAAGAGCCTGTCCCATAAGGGAGCCGCGGCCGGCATAACGTCCTTCCCCCCTCGCGGGGGAAGGTGGCCCGAAGGGTCGGATGAGGGGGGGGGGCGGACCAAAACGCCATCGACGTCCAGGGCTTCCCGAACGGGCTTCCGCGAATTCCAACGGTCGTCCCGCGCGTCGTCCCCCTCATCTGACCGCTTCGCGGTCTGTCTTCCCCCGCGAGGGGGGAAGACCGTGATGGTCGTCCCTTTGCCCACTTATGAGACAGACTCTAACAAGACGAACCCGCCCCATCAAGAAACGCCGCGAGCGCGCCCGCGTAATCCCTTCTCCCCTTGTGGGAGAAGGCGCCCCGGAGGGGCGGATGAGGGGAGGCGCGACCGGAAGCCTCTGGAAACGCCCCCCCTCATCCGGCCTTCGGCCACCTTCTCCCACAAGGGGAGAAGGGATGATCGTCGGTACTCTTTCCCGAGGTTCTCGACGAGGAACGTCCGCATTCTTAAGGGCGACGGGCTATTCGTCAGCGCTGCCGAGGCGGGTGATCTGGGTCTCGAACCGACCGGCGGAGGGATAGCGGCCGGACGCGCCGGCGGTGAACTCCTCGGGCGCGATCAGGGGTCGCACGATCGTCTCGACGGTCCCGGTCGCGAACGCCTTCCGCATGAAGCCGTCGGCCAGCTCGTTGACGACGGCGGCCATGATCATCCCCTGGTCGAGCGCCAGGACGTAGCCGGAAACCATGCCGGTGGCGACGTCGACCGAGTCCTGGAAGCCGAGTGGGCCGTAGATCGGGAAGCGGTCCCGAAGCGTCTTGAGGTCGTCCATGGCCTCGCGAGGCGCGAACGCCAGGGCCAGGAACGCGGCGTGGGGCGTGACGACGCCGTGGACGGGGCTGGTCGTCAAGGTGACCATGTGCGGCGGCAAGCCCCAGGCCGCGTCGAACGAGTAGTAGCCGCTGGCGTCGGTCCCCAACCCCTTGACGCCGTAGGTCTCGTAACCCCCCGTCGGCCGGAACGCGGGGGAGAAGCCCCACGCGCCGTACTTCATCTCCACCAGGCCGTGGTCGATCTGGCCCCGGACGTACAACGGGTGGTTGACCCCCCAGCTTTGAGGCGCCCACTCGGCCTCGGGAACGAACAAGGGGACCATGAGCGCCTCGAACATGCTGCCGCCCCAACTGGGGACCACGCGCGAGCCCATGTAGTCGTAGGCGCCCTCGAAGACGCTCACCCCCTGGTATTCGCGGAACTCGCCGGTCGGCGTCTGGGTCTGGGGGGCGATCTCCGTCGGCAGCGTCCGGTACATCCGGTAATAGTGCTCGGGCGGAAGCTGGCCCCGGGCGATGGCGATGTAGCTGGCGATCCTCGCCTCGGTGTTGAGCATTCCGTAATGGCCGTAAAACGCCTTCTCGTCCACCCAGTAGCCGACGCGCAACAGGCCGGGGCGGTGGACCGGATCCTTGGCGTCGTAGGCTTCGTAGAAGAAGCCGAAGTCCATCGCGTCGAGCAGGCGCCGGGCGTCGGAGGCGAGATCGGGCCTGGTGTTGACGACCATCGTCAGCGCCAGGGCGAGCCAGGCGTTGTCCACCGTCGAGATCAACGGCCGACGGGGCGAGCCGTCGACCGGCGAGGCGGTCAGATGGCGGCCGTCGCGGGGGTCGATGTCGTTGACGAAGAAGCCGTGGGGGCGGTCCATGGCCTCCAACGAGCGCAACGTCCGCCCCAGGCGGTCGCGGGCGTCGTCCGCCGCGACGATCCCCAACCGCTCCGCTCCAAGGACGCTCCAGACGTAAGCGGCGATGTTGGTGGGGGTCGTCTCGGCGACCGGATCGTCCCAAGCCTCCCCCGCGCGCCTCAGCCGATCCGACGGCAGGCCGCTGGGAAGGGTCAGACGGTCCATCGCCTTCCAGGTGTCGGCGGCGTACCGTTTCAGCTCGGCCCGGTCCTCGGCCGTCAGGACCGACGATCGCTGCTGCGCCGGCGCCGCCGACGTCGCCAGGACGAGGACGAGGGCGATCGCGGTCGACAGGGCGTGGACGTACCTCGATGCTGGCGGTCGAGTCATCGCGCCACCTCGGCAAGAGGGTCTCGATTCGTGCGGGGGTCCGCGGCGACCCTCCGAACTCGCTCGCGCGGGGCCTCGTCGAGGCGAGGCCCTCACCAACTAATATACTCTAATTTGCTGATCGTGACAATTCCCCAACATGGATTCCGGCGTGCATGCGCCCGTCGGTCGCCCGCGAGCCCCTGGCATGCGGGGGATGGGGCCGTTAGATTGAACGCGAGGCCGTTCCGCGTCAAGATCGGACGTTTCCGCTCGCGCGGCCATGCGCCCCACGTTCGACAGCATCGTCCGGCCCCACGCCGCGACTTGAAGGCGTTGAGGAAGAGGTGAGCAATGGCGGACAGCCTGATCCCCGCCACGGTGATCGGAAGTTGGTCGTTCCCCGGCTGGTACGAGAAATTCATCCTCGACGTTCGGGAGCACCCCGAGTCCTACGGCCCGGTCGATCGCGAGGAGGCCGTTCGCGACGCCGTCCGGGTGGTCGTCGACGACCAACTCCGCGCCGGCCTGGATCGCGTCACCGACGGCGAGATGCAACGAGTCGACTTCAACCTGGGGTTTTACGAGCACCTGGGCGGTCTGGAGCCGTTGCTCAAGGCCCGCAGATGGGGCGCTCCCGCCCATGACCAGCGGGACCGATATCGCTGCGTCGAGCCGCTGTCGGCGGCGGACGGCCTGGGGGTGGTCGCGGAGTACCGCCGGCTTCGCGAATACATATCGGCTCCGGTGAAGACGCCCGTCCCCGGCCCGTTCACGCTGGCCGGCTGTATCGACGGCGGCGACGTTTATCGCGATCGCGCGGCCGTCGCCGAGGCCCTGATCCCGATCGTCAACGCGGAATTGCGCGCCCTGGCCGCGGCCGGTGTAGACTTCATCCAGCTCGACGAGCCGAGCTTCGCCTGCCACCCCGACGCCGCCGAGGACTTCCTCGACGTGATCGCCCGAACGGTGGACGGCGTGAGCGCCTACGTCAGCATGCACATGTGTTTCGGAAACTACCGGGCGCGGGCGGTGGGGAGGCGGTCGTACCGGCCGTTGTTCCCGCACGTCGGCCGGGCCAAGGTCAACCAACTCGCGCTTGAGTTCGCCAGCCGGGAGATGGCCGAGATCGAGCTTGTGCGCGAGTTGCCCGAGGGGATGGACGTGGCGGTGGGTCTGGTGGACGTCAAGAACACCTGGATCGAGCCGGCGGAGTTGGTCGCGGAGCGGTTGCGCGAGGTCTTGCGGCACGTCGCGCCGGAGCGGGTCTCGGTGACGCCGGACTGCGGCTTCTCGCAGACGGCCAGGCACGTCGCCGCGGCCAAGGCGCGGGCGCTGGTCGAGGGCGCCGCCATCGTCCGTCGCGAGCGAGGGCGGGCCTGAATCGGCCGCTCGGATAAGGGGACGACATGATCGAGCCGGTTCGGTGTGGAATCGAGTTGGATTGGGAGGTCGAGGAGGGCCCCGCGCCCCGGCCGGGGGTCGCCGTCTGGTGGACGGGGCAAAGCGGGTTCCTGATCCGCTCGGCGCAAGGTCTTCTGGGGGTCGACCTTTACCTCTCCGACCACCTGACCCGCAAGTACGGGAGGACCGACCGCCCCCACGTCCGCATGACCCGCGCGCCGTTGCACGGAGAGGCCCTGAGGCGGGTCGACCTGTTGCTGGCCAGCCACAAGCATTCCGACCACCTGGACCCCGGCACGGCGCCGAATCTGTTGAAGGCGTCCCCCGGGGCGATGCTCGCCATCCCCGAGGCCATCCGCGCGCACGCCCTGGGACTGGGGCTCGACGAGGCCCGCCTGATCGGGCTCGACGCCGGCTCGGAGGTTTGCCGCCGCGGGTTTCGCGTCCGCGCGATCCCCTCGGCCCACGAGGGGTTCGACCGCGACGCGGAGGGACGATACCCGTACCTCGGCTTCATCATCGAGGTCGGCGGACTGAGGATGTACCATAGCGGCGATTCGCTGGCCTACGACGGCCTGGCCGAAACCCTGGCCGCGGAGCGGTTCGACGTCCTGTTCCTGCCGATCAACGGCCGCGACCCCGCCCGGGGCGTCCCCGGCAACATGAGCGCCGCGGAGGCCGTCGACCTGGCGGCGCGGGTCCGGCCGCGGTACGTCGTCCCACACCACTATGACATGTTCACCTTCAACACCGTTCCGGTCGGCGACTTCGAGGAGCAGGCGCGCCGCCTCCCCGCGGGGGTCGAGCCCAAGGTGCTGAAGTGCGGCGAACGCTGGGAGATCCAACCGTGAGCGTGACCATCGGCATCGACGTCGGGACGTCCGGGACCAAGACGCTGGCGATCGACGAGACCGGCGGGATCCTGGCGACGGCGACGTCGGAGTACCCATGCTCCCACCCGAGGCCCGGCTGGTCGGAACAGGACCCGGAACTCTGGTGGACCGCCACCAAGGAGACGCTCCGCGCGGTGCTGGCCGCCGGGACGTTCAAGCCGACGGACGTCGCCGGGGTGGGACTCTCCGGCCAGATGCACGGCTCGGTCCTGCTCGACGCCGACGGCGGGGTGGTCCGCCCCGCCCTGCTCTGGAACGACCAGCGCACCGTCGCGGAGACCGCCGAGATCGAGGACCGCGCCGGCGGTCGCGAGGCCCTGATCCGGGTGGTCGCCAACCGCTCGATGACCGGGACCACCGCCCCCAAGCTCCTGTGGGTCCGCCGTCACGAGCCCGCCAACTGGGAGAAGGTCCGCCAGGTCCTCTTGCCCAAGGACTACGTCCGATACCGCCTGACGGGGACCTACGCGACGGAGGTGAGCGACGCTTCCGGCACCACCCTGTTCGACGTCGCCAACCGGCGTTGGAGTCGCGAACTGATGGCCAGGCTGGACCTCGATCCCGCGCTCTTCCCGGAGTGCCGCGAGAGCCCGGAGGTCTCCGCGACGGTCTCGGCGATCGGCTCGAAGGCGACCGGTCTGCCCGAAGGGACGAAGGTCGTCGGCGGCGGCGGCGACCAGCCCGCCGGCGCGGTCGGCAACGGGATCGTGCGCCAGGGCGTCGTCTCGGCCACGATGGGGACGTCCGGCGTCGTCTACGCCCACGCCGAGCAACTGGGCTTCGACCCGGAGGGCCGGCTCCAGCGCGGCTGCGCGGCGGTGCCGGGTGAGTACCACGCGATGGGCGTGGTCCTCGCCGCCGGCGGCAGCCTCCAGTGGTTCCGCAACGAACTGGGCAAGGCCGAGGTCGCGCTGGCCAGGGAGCAAGGGATCGACCCCTACCACCTTCTGACCGGCGAGGCGGCCCTGGCCGGCCCCGGCGCGGAGGGCCTGTTCTTCCTCCCCTACCTCACCGGCGAGCGCTCGCCCCACTTCGACGCCGACGCCAAGGCGGCCTGGATCGGCCTGACCGTCCGCCACGGTCGCCCGCACATGATCCGCGCCGTGCTGGAGGGGGCGACCTTCGCGATGCGCGACAGCCTGGAGTTGGTCCGCGACATGGGCGTGGCCATCGAGCAGGTCCGCGTCTCCGGCGGCGGCGCCCGCAACGCGCTTTGGCGCCAGATCCAGGCCGACGTCTACGGCGTCGACGTCCACGCGATCAACGCCGGCGAAGGGCCCGCCTTCGGCGTCGCCCTGCTGGCCCAGGTCGGGACCGGCGCCTTCGCCACGGTCCCCGAGGCGTGCGACGCCACGATCAAGACCGTCGATTCCACGTCCGTCGATCCAAAGGCCAAGGACTACTACGACCGCGCCTACAAGATCCACCGCGACCTGTATCAAAATCTGAAGGGGAGCTTCCGCGACATCTCCAGGCTCGTCGAACGGGGATTGTGATTCGGATTCAAACGTGCTCGCTCTAAAATCCCTTCTCCCCTTGAGGGAGAAGGTGGCCGAAGGCCGGATGAGGGGTGGCGAAACCGGGAGCCTTTGGAATCCAGGGTCTTCCCCGAGACGCGACGCCGGTCGACCCCTCATCCGGCCCTTCGGGCCACCTTCTCCCTCAAGGGGAGAAGGCTTCAAGCGCCTCGTCCCCCAGGAGCCTCCGCTTGCCCCGCAAGCCTCGCCCCCAGCCCGCGGTTCCCGACGAGCCCCTCGCCGGCGAACCTCCCGCGCCGACGTCGAGCCGCAAGCGGACGTTCTGGATCGCCCTGGCGGTCGCGACGGTCCTGGGGGCCCACCTGGCGCTGGCCGAGCGCAGCTTGCTCTCGGAGAACGCCACGGTCGACGAGGTCGCCCACCTGCCCGCCGGGGTGACGTACTGGGACAAGCATACGTTTCGCCTGTATCACCACAACCCGCCGTTGGTGAAGATGATCGCGGCGCTGCCGGTCTGGCTGGCGAGTCCGGTCCTGGAACCCTTGTACCAACGTCGAGCCTGGACCCAACCCGAGCCGGCGCAGTTGAACTTCTCCCAGGACTTCGCCTACGCCAACGCCGACCGCTACTTCGAGCTGTTCGACCTCGGCCGCATGGTCATGCCCCTGTTTTCGGTCCTGGGCGGCCTGGTCGTCTTCGCGTGGTCGGCGAGGCTTTACGGTTCCATCGCGGGCCTCCTGAGCCTCACTCTCTGGTGCTTCTGCCCCAACGTCCTGGCCCACGGCCGACTGGTGACGACCGACCTGGGCTCGACCGCCGTCGGCGCGGGCGCGACGTTCCTCTTCTGGCTCTACCTGCGCCGGCCGTCGTGGGGGCGCGCGGCGGTTGCCGGCGTGGCGCTCGGACTGGCGCAGCTCTCCAAGTTCAGCATGCTCTTGCTGTACTTCGTCTGGCCGTTCCTCTGGGTCGTCCGGCTGGCGCTGGTCAAGGTCGACGCGCGATGGCCGCGGCGGATCGGCCTGGGGCTCGGCCACGCGGCGTTGGTGGTCGCGCTGAGCGTCTTGACGATCGACGCCGGCTATCTGTTCGAGGGCGTCGGCCGACCGCTGGGGAGCTTCGAGTTCGCCAGTTCGAGCCTCACCAAACCGCCGCCGGGAGGCGTCCGCGCGGCGCCCGAATCCGACAACCCGCTGTTCCGCATGCTCTGGCCGTTCGCCGAGAATCGCTTCCGCGGCACGCTTCTGGAACGCCTTCCCAGCCCACTGCCCGAGCACTACCTGCTGGGCTTCGACGAGCAGAAGGTCGAGGCCGACGGCATCCCCCTGCGCCTCCAGCGGGCCTACGGCCTCCTGGCCGCGGGCGACGTCGCCGGCGCCCGCCGCGAGGCCGCCTCGTCGGATCGCTCCGTCGGCGGCTACCTCGTGTACCTGAACGGCGAGATGCGCGGGTCGGGCTGGTGGTACTACTACCTGGCGACCCTCGCCTACAAGGTCCCCGAGGGGACGCTGCTGATCCTGCTGGCGTCGCTCGCGCCGACGGCGCTGGGCCGCCGCTCGCGCGAGGCGTGGGCCGACGAGATCGCGCTTTGGACCGTCCCGGCGGTCGTCCTGTTCGCCATGTCGTTCCTGACCGACATCAACCTCGGCTTGCGCTACATACTGGCGATATTTCCATATTTGTACATTCAAGCGGGGAAGCTCGCCCCCTGGGTCGAGGCCCGCGCGGGACGCGCGCGAGCGATCGCGCGCGGGGGGCTGGTCGGCTGCCTGGGTCTGACGATCGCGGCGGCGCTCTGGATCCACCCGCACTACCTGGCGTACTTCAACGTCGTCTCCGGCGGGCCCGATCGGACGCCGCCGCGACTGATCGACAGCAACCTCGACTGGGGCCAGGACCTCGTCAACCTGCGCGAGTGGTGTCGGGTGAACGTCCCGAACGAGCCGATCGGCCTGGCGTACTTCGGCCAGATCAACCCCGGCGTCTTCACGCTTCGCGGCGACCGCTTCGACTGGTTCCTCCCCCCGCCGCGGCC
>Ga0209916_1000789_pt1 | contig 40004 bp, 41 predicted proteins | sample ThiBio_1000_plan_FD_183956 | JGI IMG/M metagenome (GOLD analysis project Ga0209916, IMG submission 183956) | Wastewater bioreactor microbial communities from Cape Town, South Africa - Thiocy_solids_2 (SPAdes) | ecosystem: Engineered > Bioreactor > Thiocyanate-remediating > Anaerobic-Aerobic ... | reverse complement strand
TGAGGTCGCCGCACCACGCCATCGACCTCGGCATGTTCCTCGTGCCGGAAGACCGCAAGCTGGCTGGCCTAGTGCTGGAGTTGAGCGTGCGCGAGAACCTGGCCATGGCTATCCTGCCGCGCCTCGTACGCGCTGGCCTGTTCATGAACGCGGCCAAGGAGAACCGCCAGGTCCGCCACTGGATCGAGCGCCTCGGGGTCAAGCCGCCCGAGCCGGAGAAGCGGGCCGGCCAGGGCGCCGCCGCAGATCACGGCGGCGGGCGCCCGTGACGGATAACCGACAGGCAATAGTCCCAACCGTCGGCCAACCCCTTTGCTCTTCAGCGGTTATGGGCTTGGGGTTGAGAGCAGAGGCGTAGTGAACAGAGGAGAGAGGTATCAGCCATGAGCAAGCCGTTCTTCACGTTAGTCGGCGCCGCCGTCGCGGCCGCGGTTGCCGCCGTCCTGCTGCTAGGCGGGCAGCCGGCGCAGGCGGCTTCGCCGTTCGACGGCATGCCGATGACCGTGCACAAGTCACCCCTGTGCGGCTGTTGCGGTGAGTACATCGCCATCCTACGCCAGCGCGGCGCCGATGTGACGGTGATCGACTCACAGGACACCGCCAGCGCGAAGCGGGACCTGGGCGTGCCCATGAGCGCCTGGAGCTGCCACACTACGGAGGTCGAGGGTTACCCGGTCGAAGGCCACGTCCCGCTCGAAGCCATCGAGCGCCTGCTCGACGAGCGCCCAGAGATCGACGGCATCGCACTGCCCGGCATGCCGGCCGGCTCGCCGGGCATGACCGGGGTCAAGGCGGCGCCGTTCGAAGTCGTGACGTTCAGCGACCTGGGCCTTGACGTGTTCGGTCGCTTCTGAACTACTCGTTGTCTAGAAGTCTTCTCGAAAACGCCCTGGGGCGTTCACCAGGTGAAGTACCGCTCCGTGGAGCTCACCAACAAGCAAGGGGCCATCCTGGCACCCCTCATCCCCCGCCGACCTAACGGAAAAGGTCGCCCCCGCCGTGACCCCCGCGAGGCCTACAACGGCATCCCATGGATCTTGTGCACCGGCGCCCAGCGGGCAGACCTGCCCCACCGGTACCTCTCCTACCAGACCTGTCGCCGCCGGTTTCAGGAATGGGTCCGTGAGGGCGTGCTGCGCGGCATCCTCGAGGCTCTCGCGTCACCCTGCCTGTGGAAGTGAGGCCCTGACCTGAAGCTCCCTTGACTCTCCACCTCGGTGGAGGGTCTAGGGTTAGCTCATGATCACCATCGAGCTGCTGTACTTCGACGATTGCCCTTCCTGGGAGCACGCCTGGACCGAGCTCGGCCACGCCCTCGCTGAGGCCGGGACTGACGCTACGGTTCGACTCCGCAACGTCAACAACCTGCCGGAGAACGAGCGCAGCGGTTTCGCGGGTTCCCCCACCCTGCGCATCGACGGGCGTGACCTCGAAGGGTACGACGGGCCCGCCGTGTTGGCCTGCCGCCGCTACATGAGCAACGAAGGCAGGGGTTGGCCCTCCCAAGCCCTCCTCCAGGAACGCCTGGGCGCTGCGAGTGAGGCGTCCGCCTGACCGCCCGGGCTTTCGATGCGATCGTGATCGGTGCGGGCATGGCCGGCCTCGCCGCTACGCGCAAGATCGCCTCCGTCGGCATGCGCGTCGCCATCATCGATACCCGCCCGTACGGCGGCACTTGCGCCCTACGCGGTTGCGATCCCAAGAAGGTGCTCTTGGGCGCCGCGGACCTCGTGGACTGGCACCACCGCATGCGCGGTCAAGGCATCACCGGAAAGGCACGCATCGACTGGGCCGAGCTGATGGCGTTCAAGCGCACCTTCACCGAGCCCATCCCGCAACGCCTCGAGAAAGAACTCGACGGGCTCGGGGTCGCCACGCTGCACGGCACCGTCCGCTTCACGAACCCCACCACCTTGCGGGTAGGCGAGGAGGAGCTAACGGCGGAACGCTTCCTGATCGCAACCGGCGCCAAGCCCCGCGAGCTCGGCATCCCCGGCGAGCAGCTCCTCGCCACCAGCACCGACTTCCTGAACCTCGACTCCCTCCCGGAACGCATCGTGTTCGTCGGGGGTGGGTACGTGTCGTTCGAGTTCGCCCACATCGCCGCCCGCGCAGGTGCCAGCGTCACCATCGCGCATCGGGGTGAGCGTCCTCTCAAGGCGTTCGATCCGGACCTGGTGCAGCGGCTCGTGACGGCTTCCGAGGAGATCGGCATCCGGGTGCGCATCGGGACCGAGATCACCGCGGTCGAACGCCGCGGCGACCACCTCGTGGCGCGCGCCGGCAGCGGAGAAGAGCTTGAAGCGGACCTGGTGGTGCATGGTGCGTGCCGCGTGCCCGAGATCGACGCGCTCGACCTTGACGCGGGCGGGATCGCGTTCGATCCTGCGCGGGGCGTGCGCGTGAACGAGTACCTGCAGAGCACCAGCAACCCCCGCGTGTACGCCGCCGGCGATTCGGCCGACACCGCAGGCTGGCCTCTCACGCCGGTGGCGGTGCACGAGGGACTCATCGCCACCAGCAACCTCCTGAATGGCAACCGCAAGACCCCGGACTACACGGGCACCCCCAGTGTGGCCTTCACTCTGCCTGCCATCGCCCGCGCCGGCCTCACGGAGGAGGAAGCGAGCGCGCAGGGCCTGGATTTCGAGGTGAACACGCGCGACACCAGCGACTGGTTCACCTCCAAGCGCACACGCGAGGCGCACGCCGCCTACAAGGTGCTGATCGAGAAGGGCTCGGGCCGTATCCTGGGCGCGCACCTGCTGGGCATGACCGCCGGCGAGGTGATCGACATGTTCGCGCTCGCCATCCGTTTCGGCCTCACCGCGCGGGATGTGAAGACTAGCGTCCTGGTCCATCCGGCGGCTGCATCGGACATCGTCTACATGATGTGAGCCGACCGAATCCAGAAACGTCCCGGGCGAGCGGGTCGCTCGGGCAGAATGAGGGCATGATGCGCATCGGAGAGCTGGCGGACGCGACCGGGGAGCCGGTGCGGACCCTGCGGTATTGGGAGGACGAGGGCCTGCTCGAAGCGCAGCGTACCGAGGGTGGGTACCGTGCGTTCCCGCACGCCATGGTCGAGCGGGTGGGGTTCTTGCGGCAGGCGCAGGCGCTCGGACTCACGCTGGATGAGATCCGCGAGGTCCTGGTGGTGCGGGCTGGAGGGGGGCAACCATGCTGGCACGTGCGGGAGCGCTTGCAGGAGCACCTTGCGTCGGTGCGGGAGCGCTTGCGGCAGCTTCGGGCGCTCGAAGAAGAACTCGAGGAACGGTTGATGTGGGCACAGCTGCATCCTGAGCCGGAGTGCGACGCTGGTTGCGTTTACCTGACCGATGCCGCGGCCGTTGTTTCCGTGGGTGATGGCTAGAGTGCGTAGCCTTTCTCGCGCATCGAGCGGTTGGGAGCGCGCAGGCTTGCAGGACCGTTTTCGAGATGGCTACAAGTTCTCTTCGCCGGTAACCCGCATGTTGAGGGCCCCAGCGCTAGGAGCGGGTAGCTCCCTGATATCTCCGGTGCATCACCCCGGGGGCGCGACTGACAGCCCACAGGTATCGTCGAGCGACGTTACCGATCATCGGCTGTCGGCGACGGTGCTTCCGGGACCGCGGCATAAGAGCGCGGCCCCGGCGACACCTAGGGGTTGTTGAGTGAGACCTCATGCTGAAAAGCCCGCTGACGCGGCTCCCACCACTCCTTGACGTAGGCCAGCGCGGTCGCCACCTCCTCGTCGCTCCATTGAGGAGCGACCGCGGGCATCGATATGCCGCCCTCGCGGATCTGGCGCGAGTAGAAGCTGTCGGCGTGATGCCAGGCGTGCATGGAGGCATCGAGAGCAGGCACGCCAGCCGCGGCATCGCCCTCGCCCGCCGCACCGTGGCAGCCACTGCAGCTGGCCTGATACAGCACTTCCCCCGCCGAGACGACCGACGCCGGGTAGGTCGGGTACTCGAGGCGGGCGCGGCTAGCCGGCCCGCCGAACGGGCGGAACCACACGATCACATTCGCCACTACGCCAGCCAAGACGAGGAGCCCGAACACCCACCACATCAGGCTGCGCCCACGCTGCGACTTGACTGCCCTCATGTTTCGATGCGCTCCCATCTGCCCAAGGCCTTGTTATACTAGCCCATGCGCCCACCCCACGGGGGGGTGGTCAATTCCTGCTAGGAGGATTTATGAACAAGCTCACTGTCGAAGGCATGACCTGCGGCCACTGCCAGGCGGCCGTCAAGAACGCGCTCGAGTCCGTGACCGGCGTGACGCAAGCAGCCGTGAACCTGGCTGCAGGCACGGCGGAGGTCGAGGGTGACGCCGACGTCCGGGCGCTCATCCGCGCGGTCGAGGAAGAAGGCTACCGGGCGCGGCCGGCGACATGATCGCGGGGCCAACGAGCGACGTCGCCGCTGACGAGGCCATGCCCACCGGGGAGCACCTGCACCTCGATCCAGCCACGCGCCTCGACGTCGTGCGCCGCCTGAAGAGCTCAAGGGGACACCTAGAGGGCATCCTGCGCATGCTGGAGGACCCGAGCGTCTACTGCGTCGACGTCCTCAAGCAGGTCAGTGCGGTTCAAGGCGCGCTGGCGAAGGTCAGCGGCGCCGTGCTCAGGTCGCACATCCGCGACCACGTCTCCACCGCGGCCCAGCGGGGTGACACGGAACGCATCGTCGACGAGCTCATGGAAGCGCTGAAGTACCGCGGCTGAGCTTTCGACGTCACCGGGCGCCGCAGCCCTAGAGTTTCGACTGGAGGATTCGTGGAAAACCTAACGCTAGGGGTCCGAGGCATGACCTGCGCCAGTTGCGTGGCCCGAGTCGAGCGGTCCCTGAAGAAGGTGGCAGGCGTCAGCGAGGCCACCGTGAACCTGGCGACCGAGAAGGCCAAAGTGCTCTTCGACGCCGAGCAGGTGGCCGTCCCCGAGCTGTTGGCGGCGGTCGAGAAGGCCGGCTACTCAGCGGTCACCGAGCAGGCGAGCCTCTCCGTCGGCGGCATGACCTGCGCCAGCTGCGTGTCCCGGGTCGAGCGGGCCCTAGGGAAGGTGGATGGGGTCGTCGTGGCCAGCGTGAACCTTGCCACCGAGCGGGCCAACATCACCTTCCTCCCGGGCTTGGCGTCTCCGGCCGAGCTGGCGGGCGCAGTGCGCAAGGCCGGCTACGAGGTTCGGGAAGAGGTCGAGAGCGTAGATCGGGTGGACCGCGAGCGGCAGGCGCGCGAGGCGGAGGTCAGGTCCCTCAGGCGCGACGTCGCCATCGCCGCGGCCTTCACGCTGCCCCTGGTCCTATTCGTCATGATCCCCATGCTCGTTCCCGCGCTAGAGATGCGCCTGATGGAGCGGGCGTCGGCGCAGACGATCAACCTGCTCTCGTTCGTGCTCGCAAGCGTGGTGCAGTTCGGCCCGGGCAGGCGCTTCTACCGCCCCGGCTGGGCCAGCCTGCGCCACGGCAGCCCGGACATGAACAGCCTGGTGATGCTGGGCACGAGCGCCGCATACGGCTACTCGGTCGTCGCCACGTTCCTGCCTGGCCTGCTGCCCGCTGGCACGGTCCACGTCTACTACGAGGCCTCGGCGGCGATCATCACGCTCATCCTCCTCGGCAAGTACCTCGAGGCGGTGGCCAAGGGCCGCACCAGCGAGGCGATCAAAAAGCTGCTGGGGCTGCAGGCGAAAACCGCGCGGGTGGTCCGCGGCGGGCAGGAGCTGATGCTGCCCATCGACCAGGTCCTGCCCGGCGACGCGGTGATGGTGCGCCCCGGCGAGAAGATCCCCGTCGACGGGCGAGTCGTCTCCGGCGCCTCCTTCGTCGACGAGTCGATGATCACCGGCGAGCCCATCCCGGCGCGCAAGGGCGAGGGCGACGACGTGGTGGGCGGCACCATGAACACGACCGGCGCCTTCACCTTCGAAGCCACCAAGGTAGGCGCGGACACCGTCCTCGCGCAGATCATCAAGATGGTCGAGGACGCCCAGGGCTCCAAGGTGCCGATCCAGGCCCTCGCCGACAAGGTCGTCAGCGTCTTCGTGCCCATAGTCATCGCCCTGGCGTTGATCACCTTCGGCGTGTGGATGATCTTCGGTCCCGCCCCGGCGCTCACCTTCGCGCTGGTCAACACCGTCGCGGTGCTGATCATCGCCTGTCCCTGCGCCATGGGGCTCGCCACTCCGACCTCGATCATGGTCGGCACCGGCAAGGCTGCCGAGATGGGCATCCTCTTCCGCAACGGCGCGGCGCTGCAGACCCTCCAGGAGGCCAAGCAGATCGCCCTCGACAAGACCGGCACCCTCACCAAGGGCAAGCCGGAGCTCACCGATCTCGTCACCCTGCCGGGCTTCGACCGGCAGGAGGTGCTCTCCCTGACTGCCAGCGTCGAGCGCGACTCGGAGCACCCCGTCGCGCAGGCGATCGTTGACGCCGCCAAGATGCAAGGCGCCAAGCTGGCGACCGCCGAAGGGTTCCAGGCGGTGCCGGGGTTCGGTGTCGAAGGCAGGGTCGACGGTCGCCTGGTCCAGGTGGGCGCGGACCGGTACATGCGGCAGCTTGGCATCGACGTCGCGGCGTTCGCCGCGGAGTCCGGCCGGCTGGCCGACGAGGGCAAGACGCCCCTCTACGCCGCCGTCGATGGGGCTCTCGCCGCTATCATCGCCGTCGCCGACCCCCTCAAGGACTCCACCCCTCAGGCCATCGAGGCGTTGCACGCGCTCGGCTTGCGCGTCGTGATGATCACGGGAGACAACCGGCGCACCGCCCAGGCCATCGCCCGCAAGCTGGGCATCGACGAGGTCTTGGCCGAGGTCCTGCCCGACGGCAAGGTCGAGGCGGTCAAGTCGCTCCAGGCGCAGGGCGGCAAGGTGGCGTTCGTGGGCGACGGCATCAACGACGCTCCGGCGCTGGCGCAGGCCGATGTCGGCCTGGCGATCGGGACGGGGACGGACATCGCCATCGAGTCCGCCGACGTCGTGCTGATGTCCGGCGACCTGCGCGGCATCCCCAACGCCCTCGCCCTCTCGCGCAAGGCCATCACCAACATCAGGCAGAACCTCTTCTGGGCCTTCTTCTACAACACGCTCCTGATACCGGTGGCCGCCGGCGTGCTCTACCCGTCCTTGGGCATCCTCCTAAGCCCCATCCTGGCCGCCGCCGCCATGGGGCTCTCGAGCGTCTTCGTGCTCACCAACGCGCTCAGGCTGCGCAACTTCAGGCCGCCGCTGAGCAGCGGCGCGGCCATGCCAGGGGGAGCGCTGGAACCCCAATTGGCCGCCGCCGCCTGAGGCCATGACGGGCAAGCGCTCGACCACCTCGTCCGCCGGCGAGGCCCTTCAGGCCCGGGCCACCGGCAGCGTGGGAGCCTCAATCAGGCTCTTCGCGCCAGAACTGAGAAAGGAGACGCGATGGACATCGAACAACAGACGCTAGGTCAACTCGTAGGCAGCTTCAAGGGGTCACGTGACGTGCTCCGAGACCACCACGCCTTCCTGCAGCGGAGCCAGGGCAAGCACGACCTCCCCAAGCTGGCCGGCCTGCCCATGCTGGGGCTCGGCGGTAGCTGCGGCAAGCCGGCCTTCCAGCTCCCCCACGTCGTGCGCTTCGACGAAGCGAAGCTCGTGCGGCTCGAGCAGACCGCGCAGCGCTTCGGCATGTTCGTCGAGTACGGCGCCTACCCCCACCTGAAGCTCGAGGACGGCGGGCAGGAGATCGCGGCCGTGCAGGACTGGACGACGTTGACGCTCGTGTTCATGCGCCCGTCGTACGAACGCAAGGAGGAGCTGCTCGAGGCGATCACACAAGCGCTCGCCTGAGCGGCGCACACGGGCGCAAGACCGGAAAGGACGAGCCATGGCAACCAAAGGAAGAACACGAGTAGCGGTCAACGGTTACGGCGTGATCGGCAAGCGCGTCGCCGACGCCGTGCGCCTGCAGCCGGACATGGAGCTGGTGGGGGTGAGCGACGTCGTCTCGGATTACCGCATCCAGACGGCCGCGGCCCAAGGCATCGCCGTCTACGCGTCGACGAGCGACGGCGCCAAGGCGATGGAGGCCGCCGGCATCCCGGTGGCCGGCGAGCTCGGCGCGCTCCTTGAGCAAGTCGACGTCGTCGCCGACTGCACCCCCAAGGGCATCGGCGCCAAGAACCTCGAAATCTACCGGCGGGCGGGCGTGAAGGCCGCGCTCCAGGGCGGTGAGAAGCACGACGTGACGGGCCACTCGTTCGTGGCGCAAGCGAACTACGAGTCGGCCTTGGGCCGCGACGCCACGCGGGTCGTCTCCTGTAACACGACCGCCACGGTGCGCACCCTGGGCGCCCTGCACGCTGCCGGGCTGCTCAAGAAAGCCAGGGGCGTGCTGGTGCGCCGCGCGACGGATCCCTGGGAGTCAGACCACTCCGGCATCATGAACACCGTCGTCCCCGAGCGCGACATCCCCAGCCACCAGGGACCCGATGCGCGCACCGTCATGCCGGAGCTGGACGTGGTGACGATCGCCGCCAAGGCGTCACACACCCAGGGCCACGGCCACTTCTGGATCGTCGAGCTGACCCGCGAGGCGAGCAAGGACGAGGTCCTCGACGCCTTCAGGGCCGCGCCCAGGGTCGCCTTCATGCGCATGGACGACGGGATCGTGGCGCTCAACAGCACCATCGAGCTGATGCGCGACCTCCACCGCCCCAGGGGTGACATGTGGGAGGTCGCCCTGTGGGAGGACGTCCTCACCGTCGACGGCAACGAGCTGTACTACAGCTACCAGGTCGACAACCAGGCGATCGTGGTGCCGGAGACCATCGACGCCCTGCGCGCACTCACCGCCAGCGTGAAGGGCGGCGCGGAGTCGATGCGCCTCACCGACCAGAGCCTCGGCCTCACCAAGGACTTCCTGAGCCTGACGCCACGCACTCTTGCCCCAGCCTGAGCGAGGTGCCTGCTCGACAACGCGCTCCCGCGCTGCTGGAGGCTGAACTTGGCATCGCCATCGGCGCGGGAACCAGCGTGGCGATCGAGTCAGCCGACCTGGTGTTGATCGAGAACGACCCCCCAGGACGCGCTGGCCGCGCTGGCCGCGCTGAAGCTCTCCAAGGCGACCCATTGCGCTCAACGCCATGTTGCTGCGCCGCACCGACCGGCGGATCGGTGCCGGCTGACGTCCGGACGACGCTGCCTACCCGGTAGTGAACGACGGCACCGCGCAGCTAGCGACTCTCCGATCTGCCGCCGAGCTCCGCTCGCCTCCTGTGAGGAGACCCCAGCATGAGCGCTTCGCCGCCAGTCTTCTTGATCTCATCGATGGTCGTCATGAGCATTACCGCGGCTCTTGGGAGCGTCGCGGCGCTTCCGGGCCCGCCAAGCTTGGTGGGCGCTCTCGGCCTCATAGTCTCTGGCCTTGCGGTCTTGCGCCGCATACGCGCCGGCGAGCCGCGCGCGGCGCTCGCTGTCGTGGTCGTCGAGGAGCCGCGATGAGCGGTCACGCGTTGGGCTTGGTACGCGGTTGGCTCCGCTCCCCCCTCGTGCGCGCGGCGGTCGTGATCGCCGCGGGCGCGGCAGTCTTCCTCGTCGTTCAGCACCCTGCCCACACACTGCGTGCGCTGCCCTTCCTCGTGATCGCCGCCTGCCCACTGCTGCACCTGTTCATGCACGGCGGCCACGGCGGTCACGGCGCGGCCGGCGCGCCCCCTAACGTCGAGCACCAGCATGGCCGGCCCGGGAGATGACGGTTATTATGTGCCCTGCGCCGGCACACGTCGACAGCCGCCGCCCGGAGCGCGTGGAGGAGACCCTGATATGACGACGGTCACGCTCGAAGCAGGCGGGATGCTCCGCGGTAGCTCCGGACCGGCACTCGAGAGCTTCCTGCGCAGGCAACGGGGCATCGAGAAAGCGGCCGCCAACTACCTGAACGGCACGGTCACGGTGGTCTACGACGAGGCTAGGCTGACGCTGGAGGACGTCCGCCTGCTGATAGAGCGCGCCGGCTACCACGGCGGAGGCGCGGTGCTCCCCGCGCCACCAGTGCAGGACGGTCCGGGCGTCACGGCGGTGCACCAGTCGCCCGCCCCGCACGGATCCACTGTCGACCGCGTCGCGACCAGCGAGGGCGCTCCGACAGGACCCCACGGGCCCGGGTCGGACGCCGGACATGGGCCCACCCAGGCGGTCTCGGGCGAGTCAGAGCAGTTGGCGCACGAGATGGGCCACGCCATGGGGCGCAGCATGGAGAAGATGGTGCGTGAGATCCGCGCGCGGTTCTGGGTCACTTTCCTGCTCGCGATTCCTGTGTTCCTCTACTCGGCGCTCGCCACCGAGGTGTTCAGGCTGCGCCTGCCCTTGCCTCCCGGCATTCCCGCCGACGTCCTGCTCTTCGCCCTCGCCACCCCGGCCGTGCTCTGGGGCGGTCAGATCTTCTTCGTCGGGGCCTACCGCGCCCTCTCGAGGCGCACGCTGGATATGTCGGTGCTGGTGGCGCTGTCGGTGGGGACCGGCTACCTCTTCAGCGTCGGCGCCACCTTCTTCTTCGAAGCCGAAGTCTTCTACGAGGCCGCGGTGGTCCTCTTGACGTTCGTGCTCTTCGGCCACTGGATGGAGATGCGCGCCAGGGCGGGCGCCTCGGACGCGATCAGGGCGCTACTCGACCTCACCCCGCCAAAGGCCACCGTCGTCCGTGACGGCGTTCCCGTGGAGGTCCGGACCTCCGAGATCGTGCGGGGCGAGGTGGTGCTCATCCGTCCTGGCAACAAGATCCCGGTGGACGGGGTCGTGCTGGAGGGGGAGTCGAGCGTCGACCAAGCGATGATCACCGGCGAAAGCGTGCCGGTCTCCAAGAAACCCGGTGACGAGGTGATCGGCGCCACCATCAACAAGACCGGGACCTTCCGCTTCCGCGCCACCCGCGTGGGGGCCGACACCGCCTTGGCGCAGATCGTCAAACTCGTGCAGACCGCCCAGAACTCCAAGGCGCCGGCGCAGCGTCTCGCCGACCAGGCTGCACAGTGGCTGGTCGCGGCGGCCGTGGTGTTCGGCTTGGCCACCTTCCTGGGCTGGTACCTCTTCGGTACCGCGTTGATCCCGCCGGACATCACGCCGTTGGTCTTCGCCATGACGCTCGCCATCACCGTCGTCATCATCGCGTGCCCGGATGCGCTGGGACTGGCCACCCCCACCGCGGTCATGGTCGGCACCGGCCTGGGAGCGATCAACGGCATCCTCTACAAGAACGCCACCGCCCTGGAGCAGGCCTCGAAGGTCAAGGCGGTCATCTTCGACAAGACCGGTACCCTGACCATGGGCGAGCCGCGGGTGGTGGAGGTGACGCTGGCGGACGCGGCGACGCGGCCCGAGCAAGAAGGGGAGTTTCTCCGGCTCGTCGCGTCCGCCGAGCAGGCCAGCGAGCATCCGCTGGCCCGCGCCGTCGTCGATTACGCGCGCGAGCGTGGCCTGAGCCCGGCCGCGACGAGCGACTTCCAAGCGATCCCGGGCCACGGCCTCGAGGCGCTGGTGGGAGGCCGTAGTTTGCTGGTGGGAAACCGCAAGCTGATGCGAGACCGCGGCATCGACCTCGGCGACCTCTCCGACCAGGCGAGCAGTCTCGAGGGCGCCGGCCGCACGGTGATCCACGCCGCGGTGGACGGCCGGGCCGCGGGTATCATCGCCATAGCCGACACGATCAGGCCGACCGCGAGGGCGGCCGTGGAGGAGCTCCGGAGGCTCGGCGTGCAGGTGGCCATGCTCACCGGCGACAACCGGGCAACCGCCGCGCGCATCGCCGACGAGCTGGGGCTCGATACCGTCTTCGCCGAGGTTCTGCCTGCCGACAAGGCCGAGAAGGTCAGGGAGCTGCAGAGCCAAGGTAAGAAGGTCGCCATGGTGGGAGACGGCATCAACGACGCGCCGGCGTTGGCCCAGGCGGACGTTGGCATCGCGATCGGAGCCGGAACCGACGTGGCCTTGGAGACGGCTGACGTCGTGCTGATGAAGTCCGACCCCTTCGACGTGATCGGTGCCATCGCGCTCTCCAGAGCTACCGTGCGCAAGATGCGTCAGAATCTCTTCTGGGCAGTCGGCTACAACGCGGTCGCGTTCCCTATCGCGGCCGGTCTCCTTTACCCTTCCCTGGGGCTGCTGTTGCGGCCCGAGATCGCGGCCCTGACGATGGCAGGCAGCTCGCTGCTGGTCGCCGTCAACGCCGTCCTGCTCAAGAACACTAAGCTGCCCGGGATCCAGCGCAGCCGTCCCATCACCGACGCCAGCCAGCCGGCACCGGTGCCGGCCTGAGGAGGGAACGAAGGACGTCGATCGTGATCGCCACGACGTCGCTCGACCGACGATGATCGCGACCCGCCAAGCCGTCCTCCGCCGCTACCGCGAGATCGCTGCCGTGCTGTCACGTCACGGTCTCGGCTACTGGACGGCCGAGGTGGGGCTGGTGCGCTCCCTGCCCTTCCACCGCGGCCTGGTCGGTCATCCTCGGCGCTCCGACCCGTACACCCGCGCCGACCACCTGCGCCTGGCCCTCGAGGAGCTGGGGCCCACCTTCATCAAGCTCGGCCAGATCCTGTCCACCCGACCCGACCTGGTGCCCGGCGATTGGGCCGCCGAGCTCGCCAAGCTCCAGGAGCAGGCGCCCGCGGTCCCGTGGGGACAGGTCGAGGCCAAGATCGAGCGGGAGCTGGGAGCGGCGGGCAGGGACCTCCTTGCCGGCATCGATCCGGTACCGCTCGCCGCGGCGTCGCTCGCTCAGGTGCACCGGGCGACGCTGCCGAGCGGGGAGGAAGTCGTCGTCAAGGTGCAGCGGCCGGGCGTACGTTCGCAGGTGAAGCTCGACCTCGCCGTGCTGCATGGCCTGGCTCGCAGGGCCGCGGCGAGGGAGGCCTGGCGGCCATACGACCCCGAAGCCTTGGTGGCGGAGTTCTCCAGCACCATCGTCGCGGAGCTCGATTACATGCGCGAGCGACAGAACCTGACACGCTTCGCCAGGATGCTAGGGAACGACGCCGGCGTCCGGGTCCCGCGCGTCTACCCCGCGCTGTCAGGACCAAAGGTTCTCACGCTCGAGTTCGTGGGGGGCTTCCGCGTCGACGACGTTGCGGGGCTCGCAGGACTGGCCATGGATCCGGCCGAACTGGCGCGCCGCCTCGCCCGTCTGCTGTTCCGCTCGGCGCTCGAATGGGGTCACTTCCACGCCGATCCCCACCCGGGCAACTTCCGGGTCACAGCGCAAGGGGAGCTGGTACTCCTGGACTTCGGCATGATGGGGCGCCTCGGCCGCGCCGAGCGACACCGCATCCTGGAACTGGTGCTTGCCGTCGTGGAGTCAGACGGCAGGCGTGCAACGGAACGCTTGATCGACCTGGGGGTCGAGGTCTCGCGCCGTCAAGCGACGGCGCTCGAGGTCGACCTGGGGCGACTGCTCGCCGAGTACGTCGAGGCGCCGCTGGGAGAGATACCCATGGGGGACGTCCTCGATCAGCTCCTCGCCATCATCCGCGCTCACCGACTGAGGCTGCCGACCCACCTCGCGCTGTTCACCAAGACCATCCTGATGGCTGAAGGGGTCGGCCGGCAGCTAGACCCGGGCTTCCGACTGGCGCCGCTCCTCAAGCCGCTCTTCTGGCGGGCGCTCGTCGACCGGTTCAGCCCCGAGAACGTGGCCACTGGCCTGCGCGATGCCGCCCTCGATCTCCTCTACCTCGTCGAGGAGGGTCCCGCGAGCTTGCGGCGAGTGGGCGGCAGGCTGGACCGAGACGAGCTCGTGCTCCACGCGAGGCTCGAAGACCGCGATCTCCGCGAGGAACTCAAGAGCATCGCCGCCAGTCTGCGCCTAAGCGGGCCGGTCATCGCCATCGTGCTAGCCCTGTCGTTGCTGATGGTCGTCTACCACCCGCCCGGCTGGGAGCGGTGGGCGGGATGGGTGTTTGGAGGGCTACTGATCGCGACGCTGGTACTGGGCGCCTACCTGATCGGCATGGCTCGAGGCGACCCACCCCGCCGCCGACCCTGGCGCTGAGCCGAGCCGCCCCCGGCGTGTAGGTCCACTAGCGGACGTCCACGACGCTCATCATGCCCCTGTCCTCGTGCTCGACCACGTGGCAGTGGAAGACGGTCTTGCCTACGAAGTCGCGGAACGGCACGAGTATCTCGACGCTGCCTCGCGCCGGGACGTTCACGACGTCCTTCCACTCCCGCCGGCCCTCATCCGTTCCATCACCTGCCAGTAGCTGGAAGGGGTGCACGTGCAGATGCATCGGGTGGTCCATGCCGGTGTCGTTCACGATCTCCCAGTGCTCCACGGTACCCAGCCTCGGAGCGACGTCGACCCGGTCGGGATCGAACTCCTTGCCGTCGATGAAGAACCGTGCGGCGGCCATGTCCTCGGCGAGCACGAGGCGCCGGCTGATCACCGCGTCCGCCCGCCTCAAAGGCTCGATGGCGGCGAGCGTCCGCGGCGGGACGTAGTCGCCTGACTCCCTCACGACGAAGCGCGTGAGCGGGGCCGCGGCTGAGTACGCGGGGGGCGCCCCGCCCGGCATGCCCATCCCGGGCGCACCCATGTCGTGTCCCGGCATCGCCCCCATGCCGCCGCCCTCGGCGCCCTGACCCATGCCAGGCATGCCCGCCATGCCGCCCATCCCCGCCGTGCCGCCCATCCCCGCCATGCCGCCCATCGCCGCCATGTCGTCCTCCGGCGCCCTGTCATATGGCAAGGTGACGAGATGGTACTCTCCCGGGCTCGGGAAGCTCGCCACGACCTCATAGCGCTCGCCGGGCGCTAGCAGCAGCTCGGTCGCGCGATACGGCTTCGCCACGAAGCCGCCATCGCTGGCGATGACGGTGATCTCGGAGCTCGGTATCGCCAGTCGGTAGTAGCGTGCGTTGGAGGCGTTGAGGAGCCTCAGCCGCAGCGCGCCACCGGACACCTCCACGCTCGGCGACTCCTCGCCGTTGACGGTCACCAGGCTGCCCTCGCGGCCCATGGACCAGTCCATCATGCCGTGGGGCGCGACGTCACCGCGAGCGTTGAACTCGAAGTCCTTGAGCACCAGGAGCTGTTCCGGCAGGTCGCCGAAGACCGCGTCGGCGGGGCCCTCGACGACGATTGCGCCTGCCAATCCGCGGAATAGCTGGGAGGCGACCGTGCCGTGCACGTGCGGGTGATACCAGAACGTGCCGGCCGAGCCCTCGGGCACCGAGAACTCGTATAGTGCCGTCTCGCCAGGAGCCACCTGCCGGAACACGTTGTCACCGTTCCCCGTAGGGGGGATGTGCAAGCCGTGGAAGTGGAGGTTGGTCACCTCGGGCAGGCCGTTGCTGAACCTCAGCTCCACCCGGTCACCCTCCCAAAGCCTCAACGTCGGCCCGGGGAAACCACCGTTGTACGTCCATAGGCGGGCCGTGCGCCCAGCCACCGACACCGTCGCCGGGCTCGCCGCCAGGTCGAAGCGCACCACGCCGGGACCCGGCCGCCTGCCCAACTCCACCGGGGAGGCGAGCCCCACGCCCTGGGCGGAGGCCACCGCATCGACCAGCGGGAGGAAGCGGCCGCCGACCGCGCCAGCCGCCAGTCCGAGCCCTGTCAACTTGAGGAACCGCCTACGAGAGATGGTCACCTGACCTCCTTCCGCAGGAGACTATTATGCTCATGTAAAGCCAGTATCAGGGTCGCCCGCCTCGGGAGCCCCTCATCGGCGAGAGCTGACCCGTCGACAAACCAGCAGCGATGTTCAGGGACCTTTGACCCTACCCCCGGGGGGAGGGAGAAGTCGAGACTCGCACTACGTGTGCGAGTCGCGGTACGCGTCGTAGCGGCTCCCACGACACAGGAGGGAGTACGAAGATGACACACCCGCCACGACCACTTCACGATCAGCAGGACGCAGCATCACCAACCCCGCCAAAGGTGGTGATCCTATTCGTCACACTGCTCCTGAGCCTGTTCCCGCTCGCGGCGGCGCAGGCGCCGGCAGGCGCCGGTCTCTCCGGAGAGGCGGCCAGCGTCGCCGAGGCGCGCGGCTTGGCCACCGAGGACGTCCTAGCCGCCCTGAAGACGTACGTGCCCTCGGGCCAACTCGACGACTACGTGATGTTCAGCTCGGGCGGCCAGTCCGGTCAGGTGCTTGTCACCGGCCTGCCGTCGATGCGCCTGCTCAAGGTCATCGGCGTCTTCACCCCGGAGCCCTGGCAGGGCTGGGGATACTCGAGCGGGTCTAAGGAGATCCTCGCCGCGGGAAGCGGCGACGGCGTCCAGCTGACCTGGGGCGACACCCACCACCCTGCCATAAGCGAGACGGCCGGCGACTACGACGGGCAGTTCCTGTTCGTCAACGACAAGGCCAACGCCCGCGTGGCGGTCATCGATCTGCGCGACTTCGAGACCAAGCAGATCGTCAAGAACCCCGTCGCGAACAACGACCACGGCGGCGCCTACGTCACGCCGGACACCGAGTGGGTGATCGAGGGCGCGCAGTACTCCGTACCCCTCGGAGGAGATTACGCTTCCATCGACGAGTACACCGAGAAGTACCGCGGCATGGTCACGTTCTGGAAGTTCGACCGTGAGGCGGGCCGCATCGACCCAGCAGCCTCGTTCGCGCTCGAGCTGCCCCCCTACTGGCAGGACATCGCCGACGCCGGTAAGCTGAGCAGCGACGGCTGGGTGTTCCTGAACTCGATCAACACCGAGAACGCGACGGGCGGCATAGAGATGGGCCACGCGCCCTTCGAACTTGGCGCCTCCCAGAACGAGTTCGACTACCTCCACATCGTCAACCTCGAGAAGGCCGCCGGACTGGTCGCGAGCGGCCGCGCAGAGACCATCAACGGCTTCCAGGTGCTGCCGTTGGAGGTGGCGGCGGCTGAGGGCGTGCTCTTCTTCGCCCCCGAGCCCAAGAGCCCGCACGGTGTCGACGTCACGCCGGACGGGAACTTCATCGCCGTCGCGGGCAAGCTCTCGCCCTACGTCACGATCTACAGCTTCGCCAAGATCCAGGAAGCGATCGCCAAGGGCACTACCGAGACCGACGCCTACGGCGTGCCGGTGCTGGCCTTCGACGACGTCGTCGAGGCGCAGGTCGAAGTCGGCCTCGGCCCTTTGCACACGCAGTTCGACGACAAGGGGTACGGCTACACCAGCCTCTTCCTCGAGAGCGCGGTGACCCGCTGGTCACTCACGGACCCGGCCGGTGGCGAGGCACCCTGGTCGCTCGTCGCCAAGCAGCCGGTGAACTACAACCCGGGCCACATCGCGACCGCCGAGGGCGACACCGTGAGCCCGGACGGCAACTACCTGGTGGCGCTCAACAAGTGGTCCGTCGACCGGTTCGTGAACGTCGGGCCGCTTCTACCGCAGAACTTGCAGCTCATCGACATCTCGCAGCCTGGCGAGACCATGCCGGGGCTCTACGACATGCCGATAGGCGTAGCGGAGCCGCACTACGCCCAGATCATCAAGGCCGACAAACTGAACGCGTGGGAGGTCTACCCGGAGACCGGCTGGGACTCGCGGATTCAGGCGGTCGACCCGAACGCGGCCATGCCTGGCGAGGAACGCGTGGAGCGTGACGGCGATTCGGTGCACGTGTGGATGACTGCGGCGCGTAGCCGCTTCAACCCCGAGCGCATCGAGATCAAGAAGGGCGACCGTGTCACCCTGCACGTCACGAACATCGAACGGGCCAGGGACGCCATCCACGGCTTCGCGATCCCCGACTACAACATCAACGTTAGCCTGGAGCCGGGCGAAGCCGAGACCATCGAGTTCACCGCCGACCGGGAAGGCGTCTTCACCTATTACTGCTCCGAGTTCTGCTCCGCCCTGCACCTGGAGATGGCCGGCTACCTGATGGTGAGCCCCAACTGACCAAGCGACAAAACCCGTCCGCATCCGCATCCCTGGCCGTGCCCGAGCCGGCACGGCCAGGCCAGAGAGGACCCATCATCGTGAACCAGCCTCCGCGGCTGAGCCATCACCTCGTGCCGGCCGGGCTCCTGGCCCTGGCCGCCGCACTGCTCTTCACCTCGATCTTCCTGCCGTACTGGCGGCTCACGTTGCTGGCCCCGCAGTACCCTCGTGGGCTCTCGGTCCAGACCTACGTCAACCGCATCGAGGGGGACGTCCAGGAGATCGATGGGCTCAACCACTACATCGGCATGCGCCCGCTGGAGCAGGCCGCCCAGCTCGAGCGCGCCGTGAGCGTCTACGCGATCACCGCCTTGGCGCTGATCGTCGTCGCCGCGATCTTCGTGAACGTGCGTTGGTCATGGCTGCTGACGCTGCCGACCTTACTGCTGCCCGCGGTGTTCCTGCTCGACCTCTACCTGTGGTTACGGCACTTCGGCCTCCACCTCGACCCCACCGCGCCTCTGAGCAGCTCGGTGAAGCCGTTCGTACCCGCCGTGCTGGGCAGGAGCAAGATCGCGCAGTTCGAGACCGTCGCGGCCGTAGATAGCGGCTTCTACCTGGCCCTCGTCGCCGCGGCCCTCGTCCTGGTCGCACTGCTCCTCTACCGGCTCGTGTACCGTCGCCGGTGGGTCACTCCGTGCGCAGCCACACGACGAGCCTGAGGCGCTCGTCCATCATGTAGCCGTTACAACGGGACTAGTGACCATTCCCCCCTCCCCGGCTGGGGGATAATGGCCGTAGCGAAGACGCCGAGTGAGCGCGGCGCACCGCCCGGCGGATCGGTGCCTTGCCTTATGAGTACGGAGGTTACCCATGCCAGATCTCAACTTAGACATGCACCCGCCCCAGCACGCCCCGGAAGCCCTCGTCTTCGACGTGGTGTGCGGACAGGTCGTGATCGTGGGCGCCAGCCTGGTTGTGCGCTACCTCGAGCGTGACTACTATCTATGCTCCGCGCACTGCAAGAGCGCCTTCGAGGAGGACCCCAGCAGGTACGCTAGCTCGCGTGCCTTCGGGCCGTACCACTGAGCGCCTCACCGTACGACGGGCCTGGAGGGACTCAGGTCGCTGTTCGGCTCCATGAGCCGCGACCGGAGGGAGTTTCAAGCGGACTCGGCCCCCGAGCTCTCGAGCCGCAGGATGGCCTTGGCCCGAGGGTGGCTCGGGCTGGCGAAGAAGGCCTTCGGCTCCCCCTCTTCCCAGATCGTCCCGTCGGCCATGAAGACCACGCGGTCGGCCACGTCGCGGGCGAAGCCGATCGCGTGGGTGACGACTATCATGGTCATCCCGTCTCCAGCCAGGTTCCTCATCGTCTACGGGACCTCTTCGTGCAGCTCCGGATCGAGCGCCGACGTGGGCTCGTCGAAGAGGACGACATCCGGTTCCATGGCGAGCGCACGAGCGATGGCTACCCGCTGCATCTGACCCCCCGACAGACGAGAGGGGGGCTCGTTCCTCTTCGCCGCGAGGCCGACCCGGTCTAAGAGTTGTTCGCCGAGGCTTACCGCCTCGGTCCTTGGCATCCTCCTGAAAGTTACGCACCCTTCGATGACGTTCTCGAGCGCGGTCATGTGGGGAGAAGAGGTTGAAGCTCTGGAAGACCATGCCGGCGCGTATCCGCATCTCACGGATGTCCCGCTGGCGGTGTCGCTTCTTCACGCTCTGTCCGCAGGGCACGCCGGTCCCGCACACGCTGACAGTGCCCGTGTCCGGTTCTTCGAGGCGATGTGTTGTCTATCCCTGGGGTAGGGACAGTTGTCCCTACCCCCACCCCCCCAGGGCTGGCATGCTGGGCCCAAAGCGGCGGCTCGTCACGGCTTCCCTGATTCCAGCGCCACGGGACAGATGCCGGCGCCCGAGGGGGAGGAGAGAGATTCATGGACGACGACTACCGCAGGTCCCTGGTACACGAGGTTCTCGTGCTGACACCGGATGCGGAGAGCGCGGCGGGGCTGAAGCGCCTCCTGCTCCATGTGCTCACCAGTCCCCGCGGCCGGGCCGTAGTGGCCCAGAGCGAGGAGTTGCGAGCCGGAGCGCTGACCCTGTTGGCCAGCGACGAGGACGAGGCGGTGCGCAGGGCCGTGGCCGCCAACCCCAGTACGCCCTCCCAGGTGCTCGAGGAGCTCGCCAAGCACTGGGCGTGCAGTTACCCTGTCGCGTCGAACCCCAGTGCGCCGTCGGCGCTGCTCGCGCGGCTCGCCAAGGCTTACGAGCCCGTCGTCCGCAGGGCGGTGGCGCGTAACCGCAGCACGCATAGCGAGACGCTGGAGGAGCTGGCCAGGGACGCCGACCTGAGCGTGCGGATCACTGCGGCAGGCAATTTGGGCGCCGCTGGGGGGACGCCGGACGTCCCGAGCCCGAGCGCGGGACAGGAGGGGTTTGGGCACGGGGGGCCCCGCGCCCACGAGGACGTCCCGAGCCCGAGCGCGGGACATGAACCGGAGGGGGCGTTGGTAACGACGCCCTACCCTGGAGGGGCATGGCGCCGCTTGCAGCCGGCCCACGAGCCCTCACGAGGAGTCGGATCGTAGATGCACGTACCCTCTCAGAGTCACGAGCCGTTCGCCCTGGTCCTGGCCGGCGGGGGCGCGCGCGGGCTGGCCCACGCGGGGGTGTTGAGGGCCCTCGAGCACGACGGCTACCGCCCCAGCGCACTCGTGGGCGTCTCGATGGGGGCCGTCGTCGCGGTCACCTATGGGCTCAACCCCCGGTGGTACGAAGGGCTCCTCGGCATGGACACGCGCGGCTTCCCCCGGCCTTACTCGGCGAGCGATCACGCATTTCGCGAGCGCTTACGCGCCGCGGTCGCTCTCGGCAGCACGGTGCGCGACATGATCCTCGGTTGGGGCGTGGGCGGCCGGGCGTTACCCCGCGGGCGAAGGCTGCTGTACGACCTGACCCTGGGCGGCGCGCTCGAGGAGTGCCGGCTGCCGGTCGCGGTCGCGGCCACCGACTTGCTGTCGGGGAGGCAGACGATCCTGACGCAGGGCGACGCCGCCCGGGCCGCCTACGCCAGCTCCGCCCTGGCAGGGATACTGCCGCCGTTGCCCTGGGGCGACATGCTGCTGGCCGACGGCGCCTACTCGGACATCGCCCCGACCAAGGTGGCTCGCGAACTGGTGCCCCAGCGGGTGGTGGCTGTCGATGTCGGACTGCCGCTCGACGCGCCCCCGCGCCTCCGGAACGGGGTGCAGACCCTGGCCCGGGCGCTGGAGATCTGCCACGCCAGACACGCGCACCTGCTCTTCGAGCAGGCGGACCTGGTGCTGCGCCCCGAGTTCCCCGTGCCGATCCACGCACTCGACTTCAGCCGGAAGCGCGCGGCCGTGGCCGCGGGCGTGCGCGCCGTCCGCTCACAACGGACCGCCTTGGCCCGACTGCTGGCGGGCGAGACGGGCGTCGGTCCTGTCGAGAGCCGCCTGCCCCCTCGAGATCAGCTCCCTAAGCGCCGGCCGCCGAGGCCCTCCGACCCCGCGGGCGGTGCCGAGCTGGGCGCTCGCCGCTACGAGGTGAGCTGAGATGCAGCTCTGGCACCTCACCCAGGACACGCCCCGTCTGCCCGCCAGCGTCGCTCCCGACGAGCGCGTCGAGCTGCTGATCGGGACCTGGCCCATCGAACCGGGCCAAAAGGTCTGGGTCCAGTACACCCGCACAGCGCTCGACGGGGTCTCGACCGACCACCTAGTGGAGGCCCACTGGCGGCACAACGTGGGCAGCAACAGCTACTGGAGCGCTCACATCGGACCGTTCGCGAGAGGCGACGAGGTCGAGTACGAGCTGAGGGGCAGCTCGCCTTACGACGAGGCGGGGACCGAACGGGTGTCCTTCAAGGTCGGTGCCCGGCTCCACCTGGCGCTCCTCTGGCACCAGCACCAGCCCCTCTACAAGGACGTCTCTCGCGACGACCCGAGGGGAAGCTACCTTCGACCCTGGGTGCGGCTCCACGCCGTGCGGGATTACTACTCCATGGCGGCACTGGTGGCCCAGCACCCCGACATACACCTGACTTTCAACCTCACCCCGGTACTCCTCTGGCAGCTCGAGGACTACACCGAGCGCGGCGCCACCGACCGGCAACTGGAGCTGACCCTCACCCCCGCCGAGGACCTAACCCCCAGCGAGCGCGACGAGATCGTGGCGACCTTCTTCGACGCCGACCCGAAAGGCCAGATCCTCCCTCACCCTCGCTACCGCGAGCTGTTCGAGCGGCGTGCCGCCGGCGACCCGTTCGAGACGCGGGACCTGCGCGACCTCCAGGCGTGGTTCAACCTGGCCTGGTTCGGCCATGAGTTCCGCACGGGCGTCGTCGACCTGGTAACCGGCGAGCGAGTCTCGGTGGCGCATCTGATCGCCAAAGGTCGAGGCTTCTCACGAGACGACGTGACGGCGCTGATCGCGGAGCAGTACAAGATCATGCACGCCGTGGTGCCCATCCACCGGAAGCTGCAGGACGAGGGCCAGATCGAGGTCGCCACGAGCCCCTTCTACCACCCGATCCTGCCGCTGCTCATCGACACCGACGATGCCACCGTCGACAGGCCCGGCGCCGAGCGCCCAAGGCGCTTCAGCTACCCTCAGGACGCGCGAGACCAGGTGACCAGCGCCGTCGAGTTCTACCGGGAGCGCTTCGGCCGGCCACCCAGGGGCATGTGGCCGCCCGAGGGAGCAGTCAGCCGAGCGGCTGCCTCCATCTTCGCCGGCGCCGGCCTGTCGTGGACCGCGAGCGACCGGGGAGTCTTGGCTCGGAGCGGCCGCTGGGGTTACGACACTAGCGACCCAGACGTCCTCTACCGACCCTACCGGGCGGAAGAGGACGGCCACGCCATCACGATCTTCTTCCGGGACACCGAGCTGTCCGACGAGATCGGCTTCCACTACCAGGGTTACAGCGACCACGAGGCGGCGGCTCGGGACTTCGTGCGACAGATCCGCGATCGCTTAGTGACCGGACCCGCGGGCCCCCGCGAGCGCGTCCTCACCATCGTGCTCGACGGCGAGAACGCGTGGGGCGCCTACCCACAGGACGCACGTCCCTTCCTGCACGCGCTGTACGGCGAGCTGGAACGAAGTCCCGACCTCGTCACTGTCACCTTCGCGGAGTGCCTGACCGGCGCGCCCGAGCGCGACCTCGAAGCCCACCATCCGGCGGATCAGTGGCAGCTTCACGAACTCTTCACCGGGTCCTGGATCGACGAGAACGGCTCGCTGCCGGGCGTAGATCTGGGTACGTGGGTAGGAGAGCCGGAGGAGAACAGCGCATGGGAGCTACTGGGCGACGCACGGGAGGCGCTGGCGCGCTCCGGCGCCACCCCGGCCAGCCACCCGGCGGCCTTCCAAGCCATGCACACGGCCGAGGGCAGCGACTGGTTCTGGTGGTTCGGTGAGGACCAGGACTCGGGCAACGATCAGCAGTTCGATGAGCTCTTCCGCATGCACCTCGCCAACGTCTACCGCGGTGCCCGCTTGGCGGTTCCCGAGAATCTGGCCCAGCCGATCACGCCCCGGACACTGACGTGGAGCTTTGGTAGCCCCCTCCCCGACGTGGGCCGGCGCGACCGCCTGCGGGTGCGCACGAAGTGCCCAGGCGTGCTCGCGTGGCGGCTCGACGGAGGTCAGGAGCGGACGCAGACGCTGAGACCCGTGGGGGGCGCGATGGCGGGAGCGCGAAACTACCAGGCCATCCTCGGCCCCTTCGCCGGCGCCACCTCACTCGAGTTCCGTTTCGAAGGCGCTCGTCCGACCAGTGATGGCACCGCCGCCCCGTCTTGTCGCCCGGACTGGCACGCGTTGTCGCTCGCGCCGGACGGAGCCGGTGACGGTGGTGAAGGTGGAGGGCAGCGCCGTTCAGGGGGACCGGCCGTGCGAGGCCGAGATCCTGGGGCACAAGCGCTGGAGGCAGCGCCTGCAGGTGATGGCGTTACGGTGACCGAGGGGGTCGCGACCGATGAACCAGGGTCGACCCTCGAGGCTCCGAAAGGAGGCAGAACGTGATGGGACACGGTTGGGGCATGGCAGGTGGCGTTTGGATGGCTCTCTTCTGGGTGGCGCTGATCCTACTGGTGGTGTACCTGGTGAGGAGCGGTTCGCTGACAGGCTGGGGGCCCCAGCGCTCCCCTGACCCCCCGGGACGAGACGAAGCCATGGACATCGTGCGACAGCGCTTCGCTCGCGGAGAGATCGACTTCGAGGAGTTCGAGCGCCGCAAGACCGCACTCGAGCGGCACGGCCCTGACATGTGACGTGGGACCGTAAGATCCGGTCCTGTCGACTGGGTGCATGGCCGGCCGTCCCGACGACGGTAGTGGGCCACCGCAGCAAGAGGCGGTGGCCCGCTCGGGACCAGGAGGCAACGGTTGACCGCGCCTCCTGGGAGGCCATCAGCCGCTAGCTCACCCTATCCCGCCCAAGAGCACTTCGCCGCCCAAGCCGATCGCGAGCGTGAGGAGGAGCGCGGTCCCCGAGACGAAGAGGGCCGGCCGCAAAGGACGCGGGGCCGCATGGTCGCTGGAGCGGTACATCACGACCACGATCCTCAGGTAGACCGCCAGCGAGAGCACGCTGTTGATGATCCCGACCACCGCCAGCCAGGCGTAGCGCGCGTCGATCGCGGCCCCGAACAGCAGCAGTTTGCCGGCGAAGCCCGCGAGCGGGGGGATGCCGACCAGCGACAGTAGGAACACGGCCATCGCGACGGCCAACCAGGGGACGGACCGCCCCAGACCGGTGAGGTCGTCCAGGGTCCTCCCTGCCTGTAGCACCACGGCGAACGCCCCCAGGTTCATCGCGGCGTACGCCGCCGCGAACACCACCAGCGACCCGACCGCCAAGTCGCTGCGGCCCAAGGCCACCACGCCCAACAGGAAGTAGCCCGACTGGGCGATGGAGGAGTAGGCCAGTAGGCGCACGACGTTCTGTTGGGTCAGGGCCGCGAGGTTGCCGTAGGTCATCGACGCAACCGCCAGCGCCGCCAAGAGCTCGCGCCAACCCAGCGTCGGGGGGAGGTCTTGCATGACCTGCGCGAGTGCGAACAGGGCGCCCACCTTAGGCACAACCGAGAGGTGAGCGGCGATCGCCAGCGGGGCGCCATCGTAGGCGTCGGGCGCCCAGAAGTGTAGGGGAGCAACAGAGGCTTTGTAGCCAAGACCGATGACGAGCGCCACGAGTGCGGCCACGCCCGCCACGCGCATCGTCGCCAGGACCCCCGAGTCGCTCAGCAGCGTCGAACCCGTCGCGCCGAACCAGTAGCTGAGCCCGAAGATCATCAGTGCGCTGGTCACCGAACCGAACACGAGGTACTTCATACCGGCCTCGGTGGAGAGGTCGTCCTGCTTGAGGGATACCAGCGCGAACGACCCCAGACTCGTGAGCAGCACGCCAAGTACTACCAGCATCACGTCGCCTACGCCGGCCAGCAGCACCGACCCTAAGGTGGTGAAGTTCAGCAGGACGTAAGCCGCACCCTCGCGGTCGCTGCCCTTGACTTCCGAGCGCAACAGCACCAACGCCAGGGCCCCGGCGGGCGCCAGGATCAGCTTCGCCCAGACCGACAGCGCCTCCACCCGGTAGGTACCCATGAAGACCGTCGTGTCGGTCCCCACCAGCGGCACGGCTAGGCCGGCGGCTGCCAGGAGACCGGCCAGCGCCAGCCAGAACGACCAGCGTGGCCGCGCCAGCATGTCGGCGACCAGCGCCAGGACGGTCAGCGTCAGCATGGCGAGCTCCGGCGCCAACAGGGCCAGGTCGCGAGCCATCTGGAGGTCGCCCGCGGGCTCCATCACCGGCGAGGCCTAGCCGACGCGGCTGATGACATCGAGCACCAGCCGCGGCGCGATACCGACCAAGATGGTGAGCAGCAGCAGCGGCACGACCGCCCAGAGCTCACGTGGACTGAGGTCGGGTAGGGAGGCGAGACGCTCCGGCGGCTCACCGAGGAACGCGACCTGGATGGCACGGAGGTAGAGGGCCGCGGTGATGGCGATCCCGAGGACCGACAGGGCGGCCGCGACCGGGTAGACCTCGAACGTGCCTAGGAACACCTGAAACTCCGCCGGGAAGTGGGCTAGGCCCGGCAGGCCCAGCGACGCGAACGCGGCCAGCACGAACGCCCACCCTAGACGCGGCACACTGCGCAGCAGCCCGCCGAGTTCACCCATCTCCCGGGTGCCGGTGCGGTCCTGGATCATCCCCACCAGCAGGAACAGCGCGCTCGTTACGAGCCCGTGGCTCACCATCTGCAACACCGCGCCGTTCAGCGCCAGCGAGCGAGCGCCGGCATCCGACGTGGCCGCCGCGGCCGTCACTCCCAGTACCACATAGCCCATGTGGTTGACGCTGGTGTAGGCGACCATCCGCTTGAGGTCGCTCTGCGCCAACGCCGCCAGCGCGCCGTAGAGCACGGTGATCACCGCCACGACGATGACCACCGTCGCCGCCGAGCGGTATGCATCGGGGGTCATCTGTAGTGCGAATCGCACCAGCCCGTACGTCCCCAGCTTCAGCATCACACCGGCCAGCACGACGCTCCCGGCCGTGGGCGCCTCGACGTGAGCCGCCGGCAACCACGTATGGAACGGGAACACCGGCGTCTTGATCGCGAAGGCCACCAGCAGGGCCACCAGCGTGAGCATCGCCGCCAGCCCGGCCAGCGGCGGCGAGTCGACCATGACGCGCATGTCGAAGGTGCGCGGATCGCTGCCCAGGTAGAGGGCCAAGATCGCCAGCAGCAGCGGCAGGCTGCCGAGCAGGGTGTAGAGGAAGAAGGTGATCGCCGCTCGCTGCCGGTCGGCATACCCCCAACCGGCGATGATGAAGTACATCCCGACCAGCGTGACGTCCCAGAACACGTAGAACAGCACCATGTCGAGCGCCACGAACACGCCGAGGCTGGCGGTCTCGAGCAGCAGGAACAACGCCACGTACGAGGTAGCCCGCGCCTCCACCTTGGAGGAGAACACCAGCGCCACCAGGAACACGAGGGCGGTGAGCAGCAGGAGAGGCAAGCTGATCCCGTCAACGCCGACCCGGTAGGCCGCGCCCAGCGACGGTATCCACTCCACCTCCTCGACCTGCGAGAAGCCGTCGCCCACGCCGCGCGCCCATATCCAGAGCGCTCCAATGAAGGTGAGCGCGGCGACCCCGACGCCCAGACGGTGGGCAGTGCGGGCGCTCGACCGAGGCAACGCCACTAACACCAACGCCCCCAGGAGGGGAAGGAAGACCGTGATGGAGACTAGCGGCAACATATGACCTGCCTTCCGGACAGCGAACCGAATCTAGACGAACACTACCAGCGTGACGATCAGCGCCAAGGCCGCGAAGCCAGCGACGGTCAAGGCGAGATAACGGTGCACGAGGCCGCTCTGCAGGCGTCGTCCGGCCCGCCCGAGTTCACGGGTTCCCCGCGCGAGAGCAGCTATCAGCGCGTCGATGCCATCACGGTCACTGGCCTGCACCAATCGAGCGACGCTCAGGGCGCCGTCAGCGGCGCCCTCCACCCCGCGATGCAAGCGGACGTCGACGGCCGAGACACGCGCCGCCAGCGCGAGCGCGAACCGAGCTGCGCCGCCCACGAGCGAGTGCAGCGAGCGGTCAAAGCCGCCGATGGCCATGGCCAAGCGCTGCACGGGCCGCACGATGAAGGCGGCGAGGCCGCCTCCCACTACGAAGCCCCTCTCGGCCCAGGGCAGCAGCCCTCCCAGCAGCCGCCTGGCCGGCAGCAGCCAGCCTCCCATCAGGCCCAGCGCGGCGGCCGCCAGGCCCATGGCGACCGCTCCCCAGCCACCCGGCAGCGTCATCGCCGTCAGCTCCTCCAGCGGGCGGGCCAGGAGCCCGACCGCCGCGGCGCCCGCGCCGAGCGCGAGCAGGCCCGCTCGCATCCAGACGCCACCCGCGTCGCTCCGGATCCCGGCTTGGCCGCCGCGCGGCCCAGGCACGACGGTCTCGCCCCGCCATAGCAGCCGCAGCGCGCGCGCCACGTAGGTCCCCGTGAGCAGGCTCCCTGCGAACCCGAGAGGGACGAGAATCCAAGCATCAGCGGAGGCTAAGGCGGCGGCCAGCACGGCGTCTTTGGACCAGAAGCCACTGAGCGGAGGGACGCCGGCGAGCGCCAGGCCCGCGACGGCGAACGCCAAGTAGGCGGGGCGGCTGTCCCGGCCGGCGCCCAGCAGGTCGCGGAAGGCGGTCGAGCCGCGGTCGCGCTGGAAGACGCCGGTCGCGAGGAAGAGCGTGCTTTTCATGGCCGCGTGAGCGATGAGATGGAACACCGCCGCCGCAACGGAGCCGGCGCCGAGCGCGAGCAGCATCAGGCCGAGCTGGCTGGACGTGGAGGCCGCCAGCAGGCGCTTGAGGTCGGGTTGCGCTACCGCGGTGAGTCCGGCGACGACCGTCGTGATGCCGCCGACCAGGCCGACCACCAACAGCACCCCGGGGGGTAGGAGCGGGAAGGCCCGCACCATCAGCAGTACGCCCGCCGCCACCAGGGTCGCGGAGTGCAGTAGCGCCGACACCGGGGTGGGACCGGCCATGGCGGCCGCGAGCCAGCCCTGAAACGGCACCTGAGCGGCCTTGGTCGCCGCCGCCACGAGCAGCAACAGGCCGGCGAGCGCGGTCGCCGGGCCGCCCGGAGCGGCCGCAGCCATCGACGTGGTCCCGGTGGTGCTCGCCAACAGGAACACCGCGATGTAGAGCCCGATGTCGGCCGTGCGAGTGGTGACGAACGCCCGGCTCGCCGCGTCCCTGGCGTCGCCACGCTCGTGCCAGTGGCCGATGAGCAGGTAGGAGGCTAGCGCCATCACCTCCCAGGCGACCAGGAACGACAGCCAGTCCCCCGAGAGGACGAGGGCCTGCATCGCGGCGAGGAAGAGCGACATCGACGCGAAGAAACGGGTCCTCTCGGTCTCGCCAGCCATGTAGCCAACGGCGTAGACGAGGACGAAGAAGGCTACGGTGGCCACCGTCACGCCCAGGAGCGCGGTGAGCGTGGTGACGGAGAGGCTCACCGACAGCCCGGGTAGCCACTCCACCGACGCCTCCCAGCTCTCACCGCTCGCCGTCCGCGCCAGGATGGCCGCGGCGGCGACCCCGGAGGCCAGGGCGCCGGACGCGGCGAGCCAGGCAGCCACGCGACCGAAGAGTACCGACAGGACAGCCGCCGCCAAGGGAGCCAGGAAGACGACGAGGGTCGCGGTCATCCTCGGAGCTCCCCGGCCTCTTCCATCTCCACCGAGCCCTTGGCGCGGAAGCGGGCCGTGGCCACGCCGAAGCCGACCGCCATCTCGACCGCCATCACGGTCATCAATACGAGCATGAACATCTGGCCCGAATACATCTCCGGGTGGAGGTAGCGCCAGAAAAACACGACGTTCAACATCGCGGCGCCGAGCATCAGCTCGACGCCCATCATGATCATCACAAGGTTGGTCTGGCTCAACGCGCCGTAGAGGCCGACGCCGAAGAGCACGGCGGCCACGAGCTGGCCGGTGAGGAGGACGCTCACTCGTGCCTCCTCATCGCCACCGCGGTCGTGGCGATCATGGCGACGAGGATCGTCACGCCGGCCGCCTGGAACACGAGCATCGAGCGCTCCAGCAGCTCGCCCCCCAGGCCGCGCAGTTGGGCATCGGGAGCGGGCGCCACCGCGACGGCCGACGGCTCTCGGAACTGCGACACCGCGACCGAGACGATGAGCAGGGCCGTGACGACGCCGGCGACCAGCGAGAACCGCTTCTGGTGCGTCATCTCCATCGGGGTCAGACCCCCCGGGCTCATCATGTACATGATCATGAACAGCGCCATGATCGACATCTCGGTCGCCATCATCATGAGTTGGAGTACGCCGAGGAACTCAGCCTCAGCGGCCATGAACAGCGCTCCCAGGGCCGCCATCGAGAAGAGCAGCGCCAGGGCGGAGCGCATCATCGAGGCGGTGGTGAAGACTTTGACGCCAAACCAGATGGCGGCAACGCCGAACAGGAGCACGAAGAGGAACTGGATCACAGGTCCGCCACCAGCAGCACCACGCCCACCCAGAAGATGTTGAGGAGGGCCAACGGGATCCCCACTTTCCAACCCCACTCCAGCGGCCAGTCGGTCCTCAGCCTGGGCAGGTAACGGCCGACGGCGAGCATAGCCCCCGCGACCGCCAGGGTCTTGAGGACGCTCCAGGCGGGCGCCGGTAGTAGCGGGCCGAGCCAGCCCCCCAGGTAGAACACCGTCACCGCGAGGGCCAGGCTCAATACGAGTACTAGCCGCGCGAGGCGCATGACGACCAGCCGCGCGCCGGTGTACTCGCCGACCACCCCGCCGGCCAGCTCGCCAGGGGCCACCGGCTGATCGAACGGCGGGAGGTAACAGATCGCCATCGCGGCCAGCAGGAACACCGCGAACCCCAGTGGCTGCAGGAGCGCGTTCCATAGCGTGGCCTGCGAGGTGATGATGTCGCCCACCACGAGTGAGCTGGCGCGCATCGCCACCGCCGTGATCGGCATCACCACCAGCATGGCGTAAGCGACGAACTGGCCGAGGAAGCGGAAGCCGGCGACCATCGGGTAGGCCGCATCGGGTCCCCAACCCGCCATCAGCAAGGCGACCGCGACGTACACCAGCGCCGCGTTCAGCCACAGGGCGCCAGTCGCGAGCTCGACGGGCACGACCCCGGGCGCCAGCGGCAGGACCGCCATGGAGAGCACCCCCGCTACCAGCAGCAACGGCGGCGCGGCCTCGAAGAGCTTGCGGTCGAGGAGCCGCGGGGAGAGCGACTCCCTGGCCAGCAGCGCCACGCTCCGAAGCAGCGGCGCTGACGGGCGCCAACGACCGCTGCTGCTCCACTCCTCGACCACCGCCAGTCCGTAACCACCGAGCGTGACGAGCAGCAGGTAGGCCAACGTCGTCATCCGTCCACCTCCCATGGCGAGATGTCCAGCGAGGCCACGGCGACGAGCGCGTCAGCCAACTCAGCGTCCAGCGCCACCCGCTCGATCAGCTCCTGGGCGCCTGGCGAGGGTGTGGTCAGTGCCGCTCTGACGACCCGCCGCCCGTCGACTGCGAGCTCCAGGCTCGCCCGTCCCCTGGGTGACTCGACCTCGGCCGCCACCAGGGACGACGCCGCCTCGTCTTGGGGAACGAGTGAGGCGCTACCTTGGCGGTCGCCTGCGCTCCGCTGCTGTGCCCAGGCCCGCACGAGGCCCAAGCTCTGGCTCACCTCGTCCAACCTCACCGCCAGGCGAGCCAGCGCGTCCGCTTCCGAGCGCACCACCGGCTCGAAGCCCAGCTCTTGGTACGTCTGGTCCGCCAGGCGCGCGTCCAGCCTAAGCCCGGAAGCCCGCGCGACCGGCCCGCTCACGCCGCCCAGTTCCGCGCCCGGCAGCCGGCCGAGGCCGCGCAGCCTCCTGGCGAGCAGGAGCGTGCGCCTCACCCTCTGCAAGAAGGCGCCGACCAGGGACTCCAGCTCAGCCACCTCGTCGACGTTGCGGCTGCCGCGCAGCGCCCGCTGCCAGCGCCCGGCCTCGCTCGCCAGCCAACCGTAGCCCAACAGGAAGCCCAGGCGCGAGAGCCAGTTTAGGTGGCTCGCCGCTCGCTCGAGCTCCACGGCAGCCAGCCAGCCGAGGCGCGCGGCAGGCTCCGGCCCGGCCATGCCGGCGGCCTCGAGCGCCTTCACGGCGAGGCGGCGGTAGCAGCGCGGCGCCAGCGGGTCAACGCGCGCCAGCCGGTCCGGTAGGCCGGCCACATCACCCACGAGGCTCGCCTCGATGCCGCGCGACGCCGCGCCCTGAGCCGACACGACGCGCGCGACGGTGTCGCCGTCCAACCAGAGCGTGAGGTCGAGGCCGGAAGGCAGGGCAGGGAAGAACGGGCCGAACGGCGCCTGCACCCTCTCCATCGGCAGGCCGTCGGAGCTCCTTGGCAGGTGCTGCGTGAGCCTGACCATCGACATGAAGCCCATGGGCATCCCGCCGCTCGCCCCGCCGTGCTGCATCCCGCCATCCTGCATGCCGCCGTGCTGCATGTCCCCCACTTGCATGGCGCTGTCTTGCGTGCCCCGCTTCTGCCTACCGCCGTGCTCCCTGGCGTCGTGTCGCATGCCGGCGTGCTCCGAGCGTCCGGGTTCCTCCCGCCCGCCTCCCGCCGGGTCAGGCTCGGCCCGGCCATCAGCGGCCCGGCCGTGGTCCATGCCGCCGTGATCGGCAGGGCCGTGGTCCATGCCGCCGTGACCCGCCTTGGCATGATCCATCTGGCCGTGTTGAGGCTGGTGCGCCGGCCCAGGCTTCTCGGAGGGCCGTTCCTTCTTCCTCCTGCGCTTGGGAACCAGCGCATCGGCCTCGAACGGCTGAGCCTCCAGTGACCAAGCTCCCTCTCGTAGGTGACGGCGCGCCTCCTCAAGGGAGTGCTCCAGGCCGTGCTGGTCCGCAGCAGCCGCGACGTCCGGTAGGGGAAGCGGTGAGACGTCGCCGGCACCGAGCGCGATCAGGACGCGGGGGCGCGGCATTTGAGCGTAGACGACGACCGCGGCCTCCCGGAGCCCTGCCGGCAGTTCACCGACGACCAGCAACAGGGTGGCGTGACGCGGGGTGGCGACCACGCGCGCTCCCGCCGCTTCCAGATCGAGGCCAGCGGCGGAGGCGACGTCGACACCCGGCAGCACGAAGACGTCGAGCTGAGCAGATAGTGCGGCGGTGAGCAGCTGCCGCAGCCCCGCCGGACGCCCGAGCCTCGGCCCGGTTCTCACTGCCGCCTGAGCGCGCCTTTGCTCCAGCCGTAGAGTAGGCCGAGGAACAAGATCGCTAGGAACACGCCCATGTCCAGTAGCGCGATGAGGCCGAACTGGCGATAGACGACCGCCCAGGGGTACATGTAGGCCATCTCCATGTCGAAGGCGAGGAACAGCAGAGCGAACCCGTAGTAGCGCGCGTGGTAGCGAACCCAGGCCGGCGCTCGCGAGAGCGTGCCCGCGGTGAACGGCACGTCCTTCCCCGGCTCCGGCAACGGCTTCCCGAACGAACGCGCGATCAGGTAGAGCATGGCAACGAAGCCGACGGTGGCGACCGCCATGCCGAAGAGTACGGCGTACTGCGCGAGCGGTGTCACGGCGACCGGCGCGCGCCTGCCGGTATCGCGAGCCGGCGGCCGAGGCTGCCCGACGGTCGCGCGGCAAGATGGGCTGTCGGGCCAGTCGGGTTGGGGGCGGTCACGTCCGGTCCGCCGCCGTCCTCACTCTGCGTAGGCCGCGGGGTTCTGATCGAACGACTGCTTGCAGCCCGGCGAGCAGAAGAAGTACTCCTCCCCGTCGTACTCGCTCACCAGACCCTGGGTCTCCGCCTGCTCCTCATCGATCTCCATGCCGCAAACTGGATCCCTGACCATGCCGGACCTCCTCGAGTCTCGCTTGGCCAAGTGTAACGTACGCTACGTGCTTGTAAAGGGGCTGCACGACCTCGGTCCGAAACCTGCGGGGCCCTCGCACGCGGCGCAGCGCGGATCAGCTCGACCGCAGCGTGTCCGGCTCGGCTCGCCCGCTACAGGAGCGCGAACAGCCCAACGAGGACCACCAGCGACCAGGTGACCGCCTTCGCGTGGGCGCGGTGCGTGATGTGCACGCGGCTCAACCCCGTCAGGATGTCGCGGCCGCTCGCGACCACGACGAGGAGGAACAGCGGCGCGATGAAGGCGAGGTTGTAGGCGGTGAGGAGGGTGAGGCCGTACGCGGTGCTGGCAAGGCCGCCGATCACCGCGGCCACCGGGGGATACATCGCCCCGCCGCGCGGAATCGCGCACGTGCCGATGAGCATCTCGCCTCCGAGCGCCCCGCCCGCGCTGGTACGACGGTCCCAGCGACGCGCGAGACCGTGGAGCGCGACGGGCCAGACGCATGCCCGGGCGGCACCGTCGCCCGCGGTCCCCGCGGCGCCAGCGGTCATGGCGAGCAAGCCGCCGATGACGGTAGCAGCGTGGTGATGGCGCAGAGGTTGAGTCCGTCGGCGAACCCGACCGTGATGGCGAGGCCGACGGCGCCGGCGGGGTTCGTCTCGAGTCAGGCACCTGTCGGGAAGGCGGCATGGCCCTGCAGGGCCACGTAAGTCCCGGCCGCGAGCGGAGGCGCCGCCAGGAGGAAGACGAGGCGGGCGGCACGTGCGACGACGCCACGTCACGCTCAGCGTGCCTCGCATGAGCGGGTTGTCCCTGCCGCCGCTGCTGGCATGGCAAACGCTATGGTCGCCAGCCGCGGCCCGCAACGGCCCCGGCCCCGCACCTTGGACGCGTCCGAACCGGCCTATGCTGGCAGGCGATGACGCTCGGCGACACGTTCCGCGAGGCCACGCTGGCGGCCCTGTCGCTATCGCCAGAGAGGCTCGCTGCCGTGCCCGATCTGCCGCACGTCGGCGCGGCGGCGCTGGCCATTGTCCTGCTCGCCGGTCTGTCCGAGGCGGCCGGCGAGAGCGTCGTGCTCTTCGTGAACCGCGTGCGGCCACGCCGCTTCGTGCTCAGCCTGCTCGTTTCGGCGCTGATCCTCGCTTTCACGTACCTCTTCCTCGCGGGCTCCGTGCACACCGTCTCCCGCCTGCTCGTCGACCCGGAGGTGCGGCTGCCGACGGTGACGACCATCGTCGCCGTCGCGTTCGCGCCGCGCATGTTCGGCTTCCTCGCGTTCCTCCCCTACTTCGGGCAGCCGATCGCGCTGGCCCTGCAAGGCTGGTCCGTTCTGGCGCTTCTCACCTGCGTACGGGCGACGCAGGGAGCCACCCTCGCGCAGGCGTTGGCGGCGGTCGTCCTCGGTGCCCTGCTGCTCGTTGTCGTGCAGCGGACGGTGGGCCGCCCCTTCGCCTACGTGGCCCGCCGCCTCAGGTGGCTGACCGCCGGGGTGGAACTCGCCACGCCGGCGGAGGCCGTGGAGCGCCTCCTCGAGGCGGCGGGCGAGGGGGCCCCCGCGATGGAGCCGAGAGCCGTTGAGGAGGCCGCGGCCGACGCCGAGCCGGCCGAGAAGGCCGTCAGGTGATCATCGTCGCCGCCCTTGTCTTCGTCGTCCTGGCGCTAACGGTGTCGCTCCTGCTCGCCCCGATCGAGGCGCTGGGCTGGTGGGCGGGCTGGTTCGGCGATGAGGACCCACCCCAGGACCTCACGGTGCCGGACGACGCGGTCGGCGCCGACCTCTACGTCGTCTACCTCGACGGCATCGCGAAGGCCGGGCATGTGAACTACCACGACGTACAGGGCTTCCTGAAGCGCCTCCAGCGTGCACTGCCAGGCGCCGCGGTCCTCGGCGACGTATTGCCGTACTCGCCTTCGCGACTCGGCCTGACGGAGGGGCGCCCGCTCGCCCGGTTCTGGCGGCGGATGCTGAGGCTGAAGTTGCAAGGGCGGCGGCCGGCCCTGACCTTCTCGATCAACGTCCGGAACCTGTTGCAGGTGCTCGTCGCATCCGACCGGCGCTACGGCGCCCTCTACGGCCGTGCCGCGGCCGGCGCGATCGTCGATGCCCTGCTCGTGAACGGCTACCGACCCGACAGCGGCGTGCCCGTGGCGCTAATCGGATACAGCGGCGGGGCTCAGGTCGCGCTCGTCGCCACGCCGTACCTACGCAGGCGCCTCGGGGCTCCCTTGACGCTCGTCTCGCTGGCCGGCGTTATTGCAGACGAGCCGGGGATGCTGGAGCTCGAGCGCATGCTGCACATCGAGTCACGAGGCGACCGCATCCCTGGCGTCGGTCGCCTCGCGTTCCCCGGCCTGTGGGCCATCTGGCCGGACTCGCGCTACGCGCGACTGAAGCGCAGCGACCGTTACCAGGCCGTCGACCCGGGGCCAATGCGTCACAACGGGCGCGGGAGCTACCTCGACGACCACGCGTTCTACGGCGGGCGCAGCCACCAGGAGGTGACGACGGCGATCGTCGCGCGTTTCCTGTCAGGTTACCTCCACGCGCACCAGGATCGGGACCCCGCATACGCTTCGACGCACGGAGGCTAGGGTTGGCGCAAGTCACCTTCCAACCGCAGGAGAAGGCGGCGAAGGTCCGCGGGCTCAAGCGCGGCGCGCCGACCGCCTTCGTCGGCAACGGCATCAACGAGGCGCCCGCGCTCCTGGATGCCGACCTCGGCATCACCATCGGCGCCGGGACCAACGTGGTGATCGAGACCGCCGATCTGGTGCTGATCGAGGAGGACCTCCAGGACGCGCTGACCGCACTGAAGCTCTCCAAGGCGGCCTACCGCAAGATGGCGTAGAACCTGGCCTGGGCCGCCGGCTACAACGCGGTTGCGATCCCCCTCGCCGCCGGGATGCTGGCCGGTGTGAGTTTCCTTCTCTCTCCAGCCGTAGGGGCGATCCTGATGAGCGTCTCGACCATCGTGGTCGCGATAAACGCCATGCTGCTGCGGCGCACCGACCTGACGACGGCGACTCGAACGTAGCCGGTCGCGCCGGCTGCCGTCGACCATGCCTAAAGGAGGTGCCCGCGGTGGCGTTCGCGACTAACCGCGAGCACCTTGGCCGCGGGCGCCTGTGCGATCTGCCGCAGGAACAGCTGGTGCATCCGGTCGTCGCCGCCCAGCTCGGGGTGGAAGACCGTGGCGAGGAGCCGCTCGCCGGTCACGTAGACGGGCTCGCCGCGCCAGGCGGCGCGGACCGCCACACCCGCGCCGGTGGCGAGTGCCCCAGAGCCAGCCGCCGCCGCGGTGGAACTCCCGCAGGCCGTCGTCGAGCCCGTAGCTGCGCATCAGCTTGGCGATCGTGGTCGACTCGCCGCCGGGGATGACCACGCCGGCGAGGCCCTCGAGGTGCCTGGCCAGCCTGACCTCGACGACCTCAGCCCCGGAGCGCGCCAGGGCCAGGCGGTGCTCGCGGAAGTCGCCCTGCAGGGCCAGGACGCCTAGGCGCGGCAGCTGCGGGCCCTCCTCACCAGCCGCGGCGGGCCAGGAGCTGGTCCTCGGCCAGCTCCTCCATGCCGATGCCGACCATCGCCTCGCCCAGACCCTTGGAGACCTCAGCCAGGATGGCGGGGTCGTCGTAGTGGGTCACGGCCTTGACGATCGCCTCGGCGCGCCTGGCCCAGGCCCGCTGGCGCGCGGCCTGGTCGGCCTCGCCGGCGGCGGCCTTGAAGATGCCCGAGCCGACGAAAACGCCGTCGACGCCGAGCTGCATCATCAGGGCGGCGTCGGCCGGGGTGGCCACGCCGCCGGCGGCAAAGTTCACCACCGGCAGCCTGCCGTGCTCGTGGACGTAGCGCACCAGCTCGTAGGGCGCGCCGTGCTCCTTGGCGTAGGTCATGAGCTGCTCGCTGGCCATGCTCTGCAGGGCGCGGATCTCGCCGATCACGCTGCGCGCGTGCCGCACCGCCTCGACCACGTTGCCGGTGCCGGCCTCGCCCTTGGTGCGGATCATGGCGGCGCCCTCACCGATGCGCCTGAGCGCCTCGCCGATGTTCGTCGCGCCGCACACGAACGGCACCGTGAACGCGCGCTTGTCGATGTGGTAGGCCTCGTCGGCGGGCGTGAGGACCTCGGATTCATCCACGAAGTCGACGCCCAGGTACTGCAGGATCTGCGCCTCGACGAAGTGGCCGATCCGCACCTTGGCCATCACCGGGATCGAGACCGCGGCGATGATCTCCTCGATCATGCCCGGGTCCGACATCCTGGCCACGCCACCCTGGGAGCGGATGTCGGCCGGCACGCGCTCGAGCGCCATGACCGAGACGGCGCCGGCCTGCTCGGCGATGCGCGCCTGGTCGGCGTTGACGACGTCCATGATGACGCCGCCCTTGAACATCTCGGCGAAGCCGGTCTTCACGGCGTACGTGCCGATGCCGACCGCTTCACCGGGGGTCGCTCCGTGACTCTTCGAATCGTTCATGCGTACCTGCCCTTCATCGTCGCTAGGCTACGCCTTTCCGAGCGCTCGAAGTTGCGTCCGCGAGCGTCAATGGGTGGCCAGCGATGCCGGCTCCGTCGGTACGATCAGTCTTCGTGGGTCCCGCGCCGGCCCTCAAATCTGACAGCCTTTCATTCGTACACGTCAGCGCGTACGCCGGATCGTCCGGGCCATTTACGACGTTGGAGCAAAAGAGATAAGCCGGCCCGCTGTCCGGAGCCCGCGATCTGCACGGCGGTCGCTTGGGAACTCAGGTCGTTGTGCGCGACCGACGTGGACAGGCAGATTGCATGAGGGGGCGGCGGTACCGCGCTGCCGCTTCGCCAAGCGGCTGCTGCCGCCTAGAGGTCAACGAGGGCAGCCGGTGTGGCGCCCCCTGCCCGCTCGTCTACACACGGCCAGTTGCCTTGTTGATCGGTCTATCTACCTGGTTCAACTTAGCGAACCTCTCCCGCTGTCGGATTCCTGGCCGGGGCAGTGGTCACCTCCAGCGGGTACTCTCTGGCGACGTTGAGAGTCAGAATCCCCGGGCTCCATGGCGATTGGGTACTTACAGATCTCTGAAGTCCGTCGATGTACTCGCGATGACAAATTCGACCCTTAGCGATCTCCTACGCCTTCATCAAAGTTCTTCCGGCCGCGGGCAATCAGCCACGTCATTGTAAGAACCGTTGGGCGTTGACGGTTTACGACCTCTGCCGTCAATTGCCCAAGTCCGTACTGGCCTTGATTGGGATGAAGTCCATCAAAGAGATGGCGCTCTGTTGCCGTTGTTCCTCGAAAAGGTGAGTGTATCGATCCAAGGTGAAACTAGCCCGGGAGTGGCCGAGCCGATCCGCCAGCATCCTCGGGTCCATTCCGTGGCGGATGCAGATAGAGCTGTGAAAGTGTCTGAGGTCGTGAAGCCGCACTCGAGGCACGCCGGCACGATCCATCAGGCGATATGTAGTTCGCTTTAGGTTATCCGGGTCGACCGGAGTCCCGATCTCCGAAGTGAATACTAGGTCACTGTGATGCCAGCTCGGACCGCAGGACGCCCGCTCTATGTCCTGCCCGCGACGGTGTCGCTCAAGTACAGTCAGCAGGTCAGTAGAGAGGCCAATCCGACGGGTACCCTTGACGCTTTTGGGGCTCTGGACCACCATCTCGCCGTTAACCTTTACGCGTGTCTGAACGACTGACAAGGTAGCGCCTCTGATGTCTTGCCAGCGGAGACCAAGGAGCTCACCTCGTCTGAGTCCTGTGGACATGGCTAGGTAGAACAGGGCATACAGGCGGTGACCTTGTGTCAGATCAAGGAACCGGGCAGCTTCGTCCGGTTCCCACAGCCTCATCTCCCGCTTCTTCTGCGGAAGTGGGTCGACGACAGCAGCGGGGTTCACGGATACGACCTGCCACCGCATGCCTTGCTTGTAGGCGTTATGAAGCACGATCCGGCATTTGTTGGCCGTTGAAGCTCCGGCCTCGTCAGCCACCTGCCCGACGAACCGATGTACTTGCACGGGCGTCAACTCGACCAACTTGACGCGACCGAGCCGCGGGACGATGTGCTTATCAATGCAGTAGCGGTACTGTGCCATTGTGGTGGGCTTGACATGGCGATCTTTAACTGCGGCCCACCGCTCGAGAAAGCCGCTAACGGTTTCACGGTCGAGGCGCAATGTCCCACGCTGTTGCTTGAAGGCGTCCAGCTTGGTCCTGGCCTCTTCCTGCGTGCGGCCGTACAGCGACTTCCGCAATTGCTTGCCATTCTCGTCATAGCCCACTGTCAGATCCGCCTGCCAGCGGCCATCCCGTCGCTGGAATAGGGTGCCCTCACCATTTCCGCGGCGCTTACTGCGTTTGGTTGCCATTCGCCCTCCCATCGCCAAGGCTCCACTCCTTTTACCTCCAGGAGGTAATCCCTTAGACGTACCGGACAACAGCAGCGAGGCTCGAGTCCAACGGCCGGAGCATTCACATGCTGCTAGGCCTAGGAGACGAGTGGAGATTTGCTCAACTCGAGCCACCGTGTGTCATAGGCCTTCCATTTCGGACGTCCTTGGCCTATTTACGCCGTGAGGGGTAGGGGGGCTTCCGACTTGAGGATTTCCACATTGATAACGAACGAAAGCGCTCAAGAAATGCGCGTAGCCGATTGCGCCCCGTAACCTTTGTAAATCTTGTTCTTCCTGGCTCTTGAGCTGCTGCTGGTAGTCAAGGAGCCATCGCTCCTCCAAGATGGGAAGCGCTAACTAACCCATTGGATCGGAGTGGACGATG
>Ga0209916_1000787_pt1 | contig 40100 bp, 43 predicted proteins | sample ThiBio_1000_plan_FD_183956 | JGI IMG/M metagenome (GOLD analysis project Ga0209916, IMG submission 183956) | Wastewater bioreactor microbial communities from Cape Town, South Africa - Thiocy_solids_2 (SPAdes) | ecosystem: Engineered > Bioreactor > Thiocyanate-remediating > Anaerobic-Aerobic ... | reverse complement strand
GGGAACCTCGTGGGGCACGGCGGCGACCTCCTCCGGTAGGCGTAGACACCCACCGGGTTCGGGGGAGCCGCCGTCGCTCCTTGCCTGCCGCCGCCAGGGATCGCCTCGGAAATGGCGAAAGTCCAGGGGGCCCTAAAACACGCAGCGCGTTATCGGCCTCCTGATTCAGGCCCGAAAAGGGCCTCTGAGGGCCGGAAAGTGTGACGTTCCCGGCATCTCTGTGACCGATCCGGGCGAGGTGTGGAAGCTTCCGGACCTGATCCTCACGTAAGTCCGACTTCGCATCGTCCCTGTGACGCCTCCCCCACGAACGCCTCACGTCCTGGGCTCCTCATGGGGCACAGCCTGCCAGGACCCCCATGAGGAGCCCAGGACACCCGCACCCACCACCTCGGACGGCCGCCCGCCCCCCGAAGAACAGCCGCCACAAGGAACAACCGGTCGCAAAACCTAGTGCTTCGGTAGGATTTGGTTCGATGTTGTTCTCGACCAAAGCCGAGTACGGCGTGCGCCTGATGATCGAGCTCGGTCGTCAGCCTGGGTCGACCCCGATCTCGCTGAACTCGGTCGCCGAGGCTGAGCGGCTGCCGCTCTCTTATCTGGAGCACCTGGTCGCCAAGCTGCGCAAGGCAGGGCTCGTCACCTCGACCCGCGGCGCCCATGGCGGCTACCGACTCGGCAAGCCCGCGGCGGAGATCACGATGGACGCGGTCGTCGAGGCCCTGGAAGGGCAGATCGCGCCGATGGAGTGCTTCCACGAGACGCCGGAGGGCCGGGTGCTCTGTTCGCACGAGGACGACGGCGCCGGCGGCTGCGCGACCAAGCTGCTGTGGACGCGGGTGCAGAACGGCGTCACCAAGGCCCTGGCGGGCACGACGCTGGCGGAGCTGGTCGAGTTCTCGACGCCGCCCCCGCAACCGGCGTCGGAGGCACGCGCCAAGCCGCCGGTCGTCCACGCCCTCTAGGCGAGCGTCACCTGAACTTCACGAAAGACCCCAGAAACGGAGCGAAATGGCTGAGCTGGAGATACGCAACCTGCACGTCAAGATCGAGGACACCGACAAGCAGATCCTCAAAGGACTCGACCTCGACGTCGAGAAGGGCCGCGTCCACGCCCTGATGGGGCCGAACGGCTCCGGCAAGTCGACCCTGGCCAACGTGATCATGGGCCACCCGGCCTACGAGGTCACCGAGGGCACGATCACCTTCAAGGGCGAGGACATCACCGAGGCCGCCCCGGAGGACCGCTCGCGCGCGGGCCTCTTCATGGCCTTCCAGTACCCGGTCGCGATCCCCGGCGTCTCCGTCTCCAAGTACCTGCGCCAGGTCATCAACTCGCACCGCGAGGCGCGCGGCGAGGACCAGATCAAGATCAAAGACTTCGCCCGGATCGCCAAAGAGGCGATGGAGCTGGCGAACATCCCCAAGGAGTTCTCCAACCGCTACCTGAACGACGGGTTCTCCGGCGGTGAGAAGAAGCGGATGGAGCTGCTGCAGCTGGCGCTGCTGCGGCCGGAGATCGCGGTGCTCGACGAGACCGACTCGGGCCTCGACATCGACGCGCTGCGCACGGTCGCCGACGGCGTCAACAAGTTCGCCGGCCCCGACATGGGCGTCCTCATCATCACCCACTACCAGCGGATCCTGAAAATGGTGAAGCCGGACCAGGTCTCGATCATGTTCGAGGGCCGGATCGTCAAGGACGGCGGCCCGGAGCTGGTCGCCATCCTGGAGGAGAAAGGCTACGGCTGGATCCGCGAGGAGGTCGGAGCGGCGGCATGACCGTCACCGCCGGCGCCTTCCCGATCCAGCGGGTGCGCGAGCAGTTTCCGCTGCTCACGCGCGAAGTCAACGGGGTCCCGGTCGACTACCTCGACTCCGGGGCCTCCTCGGAGCGCGTCCTCGCCTCGATCGAGGCGGTGTCCGACTACGAGCGGCGCCACCACTCCAACGTCCACCGCGGCTCCCACACCCTCTCGGCCGAGGCGACCGAGGCCTACGAGGAGGCACGCGGGATCGTCGCCCGCCACCTCGGCGCCGCCGACCAGCGCGAGGTCGTCTTCGTCCGCAACGCGACCGAGGCGCTGAACCTCGTCGCGCGGGCCTGGGGCGACGCCAACGTCGGCGCCGGCGACCGCATCCTGATCACCGAGATGGAGCACCACTCCAACGTCGTCCCCTGGCAGCAGCTGGCCGAGCGGGTCGGCGCGGAGGTCGACTGGGCGCCGATCGGCGAGGAAGGCTCGCTCGATCTGGACGCGCTGCGGGCGCTCCTCGAACGCGGCCCGAAGGTGCTCGCGGTGACCCAGGTGTCCAACGTCCTCGGCACCGAGAACCCGCTCGCCGAGATCACCGCGATGGCCCACGACGCGGGCGCGATCGTCGTCGCCGACGGCGCCCAGGGCGCGCCCAAGCTGCCGCTCGACGTGGCCGCGCTCGACGTCGACTTCTACGCGCTCACCGGCCACAAGCTCTACGGGCCGACCGGCATCGGCGCCCTCTGGGGCAAGCTCGACCTGCTGCGCGCGATGCCGCCCTTCCTCGGCGGCGGCTCGATGATCCGCAAGGTCACCCGCGAGGGGGCCACCTACGCCGACGTCCCGGCCCGCTTCGAGGCGGGCACCCCGGCGATCGCCCAGGCGATCGGGATGGGCGCGGCGATCGCCTGGCTCGACTCGGAACTCGGCATGGAGGCCGTCCGTGATCACGAGCGCGCGATCGCCGACTACACGCTGGAGCGCCTCGCCGACGTCCCCGGCCTGAAGACCTTCGGCCCGCCCCGCGGCCCGGAGCGCCTCGGCCCGGTCTCCTTCGAGATCGAGGGCATCCACGCCCACGACGTCTCCGAGATCCTCGACCGCCACGGCGTCGCCGTCCGCGCCGGCCACCACTGCGCCCAGGTGCTGATGGAGCGCCTCGGCGTCGCCGCCACCGCCCGTGCCAGCTTCGGCGTCTACACCACGACCGAGGAGATCGACCGCCTCGTCGACGCGATCGAAGACGCCCGCCGGGTCTTCGGACTGTGACGCTTCGCTAGCCTCGAACCATGGACGAGCTCTACCGCGACCAGATCCTCGAGCACTACAAGCGGCCCCACAACTTCGGGGTCGTCGAGGGCGCCGACCTCGAATACGAGGACACCAACCCGTTCTGCGGCGACGAGCAGCACGTGACGATCAAGCTCGACTCGGACGACAAGGTCAGCGAGGTCGCCTTCGAGGGGAAAGGCTGCGCGATCTCGACCGCGGCCACCTCACTCTTGACCGACGAGCTGGTCGGCAAGACGCGCGAAGAAGTGCTGCGGCTGCCGAAGGAGTACGTGCTCGAGCTGCTCGGCATCGACATCTCGGCGACGCGGATGAAGTGCGCGATGCTCGGCCTGAAGGTCGTCAAGTCGGCCGCCCTCGGCCAGCCCGCCGAATGGGAGGACGAGGGCGAGGCCGGCGACCCGGCCGAAGCGGCGGCGCTCTAGCCGCGCCGACCGCCGCCCACCCGACGCTTGTCCGCGTATCGCGAGCAAGCGTCGGGGGCGGAATCGGGCTACGGGGCGGTGGTGCGGGTCTCCTCGTTCGGCTGCAGCACCGCGAAGGCGGCGCCCTGGGGGTCGGTCAGTACGGCGAGCCGACCGACGCTGATGTCGACGGGGCCGTTCAGCACCTGGCCGCCGGCCGAGCTCGTCGTCTCCGCCGCCGCGGCGGCGTCGGGGACGGTGAAGTAGACGAGCCAGTTCGGCGGGACCTCGTCGGGGACCATGCCGGTCATGTCCATCATCCCGCCGCGCGACGCATCGCCGTCTTTCCAGACGTAGTAGGTGCCCATCTCCCCCATGGCCTGCTCTTCGACCGTCCAGCCGAAGACCCTGCCGTAGAAATCACGGGCGGCGGCGACGTCGCGGGTGCCGAGCTCGTTCCAGCCGAAGGCGCCGTCCTCGTTGACGAGCTCGGCGCCGGCGAAGGTGCCGGGCTCCCAGATGCCGCAGACGGCGCCGGTCGGATCGGTGAAGACGGCCATCTTGCCGAGGCCCATGACGTCCAACGGCTCGACGATCACCTGGCCGCCGCCGTCACGCACCTTGGCCAGGGTCGCGTCGGCGTCGTCGACCGAGACGTAGGTCGCCCAGACGCAGGGCTGGCCGTCCTGCATCACCGGCGAGGCGCCGGCGACGTCCTTGCCGCGCAGCTGGGCGCGTCGGTAGCCGCCCATTTCCGCCGAGGTCGGTTGCTCGGGGATCTCCCAGCCGAGCAGATCGCGGTAGAAGCGCTCGGCGGCGTCGAAATCGGGGGTGCCGGCGAGTTCCACCCAGCATGGGGTGCCGGCTTCGTAACTGGTCCTCTCACTCATCTCTCGCTCCTCTGTTCGGGGTCGTGTCTCATAAGACCACGCGAGAGCGCCGAATTCATCGCCAAGTCGTGAATTGAGTACGCCGTCAGAGGACGGACACGGCCCGGCCGCTAAAATCCGACTGCATCAGTAGGTTTAAATCTCAATTCGTCTCAACAGGGGCCGTGAACCGCCCCGGGAAGCAACCCTCTTGACCGATACCGCAGGAACCACGATCTCAGTCTGCCCCTTTGCCGAGCTGCCGCCCGGCTCGAGGCACCTTGTCGAGCATGAAGGCATGAAGATCGGCGTCTTCAACTGCGAGGGCACGATCTACGCGATCGAGGACCGCTGCTCGCACGACGACGGCCCGCTCGCCGAGGGCGAGTTCGATCCGGCCACCTGCACCGTCATCTGCCCGAGGCACGGCTCCATCTTCGACCTGACCACCGGCAGGCCGAAGACGCTCCCCGCTTTCAAGCCGGTGAAGACGTTCCCGACCGCCGTCGAGAACGACACCGTCACCCTGGAGGTCGCATAAGAACATGGCTACGTCGCCCGAGGTAATCGCCGAGAAGGAGCAGCTCGCCGGGATCAACTCCGACTACAAGGAGAAGTTCGGCTTCAACGACCCGGAGACCGGCTACGCCTACAAAGCCCCGAAGGGCCTGTCGCGCGAAGTCGTCGAAACGATCTCCGAGTTCAAGGACGAGCCGCAGTGGATGCGTGACTTCCGGCTCAAGGCGCTCGAATACTTCGAACAGCGCCCGACCCCGAAATGGGGCGGCGACCTCGACCAGATCGACTTCGAAGACATCCACTACTTCGTCCGCGCCTCGACGCAGAACAGCGAGGACTGGAGCGAGGTCCCGGAGGACATCAAAAACACCTTCGACCGGCTCGGCATCCCGGAGGCGGAGCGCAAATTCCTCGCCGGGGTCGGCGCCCAGTACGAGTCCGAGGTCGTCTACCACCAGGTCCGCAAAGACCTCGAGGCCCAGGGCGTGATCTTCACCGACATGGACAGCGCCCTGCGCGAACACGAGGACCTCGTGCGTGAGTACTGGGCGACGGTGATCCCGCCCAACGACAACAAACTGGCGGCGCTGAACTCGGCCGTCTGGTCGGGCGGCTCGTTCGTCTACGTCCCCGCCGGGGTCACGGTGGAGATGCCGCTGCAGGCCTACTTCCGGATCAACACCGAGAACATGGGCCAGTTCGAGCGGACGCTGATCATCGCCGAGGAGGGCGCCGACGTCCACTACATCGAGGGGTGCACGGCGCCGGTCTACTCGAGCGACTCGCTGCACTCGGCGGTGGTCGAGATCGTCTGCCACCCGAGCTCGCGGGTCCGTTACACGACCGTCCAGAACTGGTCGCAGAACGTCTACAACCTCGTCACCAAGCGCGCGATCGCGCACGAAAAGGCGACGATGGAGTGGGTCGACTGCAACCTCGGCTCGAAGCTGACGATGAAGTACCCGTCGATCTACCTGCTCGGGCGGGAAGCGCACGGCGAGGTCCTCTCGATCGCCTTCGCGGGCGCGGGCCAGCACCAGGACGCGGGCGCCAAGATCATCCACGCGGCGCCGAAGACGTCCTCGTCGATCTTCTCCAAGTCGATCTCCAAGGACGGCGGCCGGGCGACCTACCGCGGTCTGATGGAAGTCGCCGACGGGGCGAGCGAAAGCCGCTCCAAGGTGGTCTGTGACGCGCTGCTCCTCGACGAGGACTCGCGCTCGGACACCTACCCGACCATACGCATCGACGAGAACGACGCCGACGTGGGGCACGAGGCCACGGTCTCGAAAATCGGCGACGAGCAGCTCTTCTACCTGCAGAGCCGCGGGCTCGACGAGGAGGAGGCCTCGAAGATGATCGTCAACGGGTTCATCGAGCCGGTGACCAAGGAACTGCCGATGGAGTACGCGGTCGAGCTGAACCGGCTGATCGAGCTGCAGATGGAGGGTTCAATTGGCTGAGTTGGCGACGGAGCCCGCCTGGCTCGAGGAGCGGCGCCGGCGGGGGGCGTCCCTGACCGGGTCCCTCCCCCTCCCCAATCAGAAATCGAAGGGCTGGGAATTCACCGACCTGGCGAGCCTCGACCTCGACTCCTACACCGGCGCGACCGCGGTGGTGGAGCTGGGCGGCGCCGAGGGCGCCACGGTCGTCTCGCTGGCCGAGGCGGTCGAGACGCACGGGCCGTTGCTCGAAGGAGCGCTCGGGTCGCTGGTGCCGGTCGAGGATCCCTTCGTCGCCCGCAACGAGGCCGACTGGCGCGACGGCGTGCTCGTGCACGTGCCGCGCGGCGTGAAGCTGACCGAGCCGGTGCGGATCGAAGTCCCGGTCGACACCAGCGGCACGGCGGTCAGCTGGCGCACGCTCGTGGTCCTCGAGGAGGGCGCCGAGGCGGAGATCTGGGAGCACTGGTCCTCGCCCGACGACGAGGTCGACGCGCTGCTCAACTCGGTGGTCGAGCTCTCCGTCGGGCCGGCGGCGACGCTGCGCTACGTCAACACCCAGGACCTGTCCGAGAAAGCCTGGATCTTCGCCACCCAGCGCGCCGAGGTGGAGCGCGACGGGCGGCTCGACTGGGCGGCGCTCGGCTTCGGCTCGGGGCGCGGCAAGGTGCGGATGGAGACCAAGCTCGCGGGCCCGGGCTCCGAGGCGCAGGTGACCGGCGGTTATGCCGGCGGCCCCGGCCAGCACCTGGACTACGACACGACCCAGGAGCACGCGGCGCCGAACACGAACTCCGACCTCGCCTTCCGCGGCGTCCTCGCGGCGGGCTCGACGGCGGTCTGGCGCGGGATGATCAAAGTCGATCCCGGCGCCCAGCAGACCGACGCGTTCCAGGACAGCCGCAACCTCCTGCTCTCGCCGGAGGCCCACGCGGACGCGATCCCGGGCCTCGAGATCCTCGCCGACGACGTCCGTTGCACCCACGCCGCGGCGATCGCCCAAGTCGACAAGGACCAGCTCTTCTACCTCACCTCGCGCGGGCTCACCGAAGGCGCCGCGAAGACCCTGGTGATCGAAGGCTTCCTCGAGTCCCTGGTCGAGCGCCTCGCCGAGGGCCCGGTCCGCGACGAGATCTCCGCCGCCCTCGAGCGGCGCCTCAGCGAGATCTTCTAGGCCGCTCGCGTCCAGCTGTTCCTTATGGACCCCACGGGTCCATAAGGAACAGCTGGACGATTCCCCGGGGCGCGGGGGCGGGGGTGCGGGGGTGCGGCGGGCGCGGGGGTCCGGCGGGCGGGTGGCCGTCCGGGCGGGGGTCCGCGGCGCGGGCGGCCGTCCGAGGGAGGTCCTGGGCTCCTCATGGGGGTCCTGGCAGGCTGTGACCCCCATGAGGAGCCCAGGACGTGAGGGGTGCGTGGGAGAGGCGTCACAGGGACGTTGCGAAGTCGGACTTCCGTGACGATCAGGTCGGGGAGCTTCCACACCTCGGCCCGATCGGTCACAGAGATGCCGGGAACGTCACACTTTCCGGCCCTCAGAGGCCCTTTTCGGGCCTGAAATCAAGGGCCGATAACGCGCTGCGTGATTTAGGGCCCCTATAGGGGGGTCAATACACGCAGCGCGTAGGTCGGTGTTGGACAACACGGGAGGAAGCGTGGAGTTCCCGGCATCTTCGTGACGAGGTCTGACTCCCGTCACGGATCCGTGAACCTCCCGTGCGCCTCCCGCCGGTGTCCCTCCACACCTTCCGCACACCCGCCCCTCTCGCCACGGCCACAGCCTGCCCGGGCCGTGGCGAGAGGGGCGCGTCCGTAATCCGGGCGCCAGCTTGCGGGGCCCCGTCCCTTCTATCCCGCGGCCCATCAAGAACTCCTAACGGCGGCGCTTCGGCGGCGGGCTCTCCCCCTCCTCCCGTTCGCGCTTCTTCTCGGCGCGGGTCGAGCGGATGATGCCGGCGACCACGATCAGCACCGGGATCACGTAGAAGACCCAGAGCCAGTGGCCTAGGTGGGCGGACGGGATGAGGATGGCGCCCAGCATCAGCTCGCCCCCACCGAGAGCAGGTAGAGCCCGAAGCAGGTGAAGGCGACCATCACCGCCAGCATCCAGTACTGGGAGCGGGAGGCGCGGCGGTAGTCGCGCCAGTAGACCAGGGCTTTGTCGTGGGCCAGGGTGAGGCCGAGGACGTGGCCGGCGAGGAGCGCGGCGACCTGGACGTACCAGATGACGTTCGGGCTCAGGGCGCTGAAGTCGATGCCGTATTCGGCGGTGCCGAAGAGGTTCGTCGTCGAGGTCCCCAGCGGGTCCGACAGGAGGTAGGTGAACTGGGCCTGCTCCTGGTAGACGAAGAGGCTGAAGTAGTGGGCGACGAGGTAGGCGAGGGCGATCGGGATCAGCGAGTGGGCGAAGCCGCGGGCCAGCTCCTTGAAGCGCGGCGCGCCGGGGACCGACTGCATCCCCTTCACCCCGAGCAGGTAGACGATCGCGACGCCGGCCACGGTCGCCGCCATGAAGATGGTGTCGGCGATGCGGATCGTCGCCAGGGGGCCGACGCCGGCTTCGCCGAGCCACTTCTCGACGTGTTCGAGCGCCGCTTTGTAGGCGCCGTCCTCGGCCCCGTCGAAGCTGGTCGTCGCGATCGAGGCGATCACCACCGCGGTCGAGCCGCGGACGTCGGTCGCCCAGCGGGTCGCAGCGGCGAGGGGGCGGCGGCGACCGATGCGCCCGTCCTTCACGCCGAACGGCGCGAGCTGGGAGAACATCCCGAAGTAGACCGAGAAGACCTCGCCGCGCGCGCACCATTTTTCGCAGCCGAAGAGGGCCATCATCGCCAGCGTGTAGCCGGTGTAGACGCAGGCGGCGACGCCCGCCGCGTGCGGTTCGAGGCCGACCGCGACGCCGCCGCTGGAGCCGTAGACGACCTCCAGCCAGACGAAGCCGAGCAGGCCGATCGCGGCGGGCCAGCGGCCGAGGCGCTCCGGGTAGGCGAGGTGGCGCATGCGGCGGCCGGCGAGGAGGCGGTAGGCGCCGCCGCCGACCCGCGCGATCGCCCGCCACGGGTTGAAGGCCCGGAAGACGTCGCCGAAGAGCGCCGAGACGAACGGGAAGCCGATCCAGGCGGTGACGAAGAAGAAGGTGATCGCGAAGTTGCGGTCGGGCGCTTCGGTGCCGTGGATGCCGGAGTAGATGCCGACCCCGAGCAGGAAGACGGCAAGGCCGCCGCAGAGGACCTGGATCGGCCAGGAGCGCAGGACCGTGGTCAGCCAGGCCGCCGAGGGGCGCCAGCGTTCTTCCTCGAACCGCGGCTTGCGCCAGGCGGCGGAGAGGGCGAAGAAGGAGACGACGAGGACGATCGACGCCGCCCAGGCGAAGAGCCAGGCGGGGATCGGCAGATCCTGCTTGGCGACGAGGGCGTGGGCGTAGGGCAAGGCAAGGTTCATCGGACGGGACCTCCGTGGCGCGGGCGGCGGAGGCCGGGGCCGATGGCGCGGGGCCGCGGCGCGGCGCGCCAGGATAACGTCCTGCGCCCGTGCGCCCCGGACGCGACAACATCGCCGCCCCCGACCTGCCGACCGGCCTCGAGTGGGTCGGCGCCGAACCGGACTCGATGCCGGCGCTCACCGCGGGCGGCCCGGCGATCATCCACTTCATCGACTTCGCCCAGCTGAACAGCGTGCGCACCCTCCCCTACCTCGGCGAGTGGGCGCGGCGCTACCGCGAGGCGGGGCTCTCGGTGATCGGCGTGCAGACGCCGCGCTTCGGCTTCGGCGCCGACCGCGAGGTCGTCGCGGCGGGGCTGGCGCGGCTCGGCGTCGAGTTCCCGGTCGCGATCGACGCCGGGCGCGACCTCTGGCACGTCTACGGCTGCGAGGGCTGGCCCAGCCTCTTCCTCTGGGCGATGGGCGGCGCGCTCGCCTGGGTCCACTTCGGCGAGGGCGAATATCTCGGGACGGAGGTGGCGATCCAGGATGAGCTGCGGGAGCTCGACGCACTGCGGCCGCTGCCGGAGACGATGGCGCCGCTGCGTCCCCAGGACGCGCCGAACGCGCGGGTGATCGCGCCGAGCGCCGAGGTCTTCCCCGGCGGCAGCTGGGAGCGGCCCTGGATCGCGGGCGAGGACGCCGACGAGCTGGTCGTCGAATACGAAGCGGGCGGCGCCTGGGCCACGGTCGAGGGGTTCGGGTCGCTCACTGTCGCGGTCGACGGCGAGCCCCACGGCGCGCTGGAGATCCCCGGACCGGGGATTTACGAGCTGGCGGCGCACGAGCGCCACGGAAGCCACTCCGTGACGCTCGTCCCGGAGGTGGGGATGAGCGTCTGGTCGGTGAGCTTCGACCCGGGGCTGCCGTAGGGCGGGGTGACTTACTCGGTCCCAGACCGAGTAAGTCACCACAGCGGCGGAGGCGGCGAGCCTCACGCCGTCGCCTTCCGTCGGCTGCCGAGCACCGCGGCGGCGGCGACCAGCAGCGAGATCACGGCGACGACGAGCGCCGCGACCGCGAGGCCCTTGTCGCCGGAGCCGCCGGAGCTCGATTCGCTCGCGCCGCCGGAGTCGGCGGACGACGCTTCGCCGCTGCCCGTCGGCGCGGCGGCCGTCGACTGCCCCGGTTCCTTCGGCGGCGTCACCAGCACCTGCGGCGCCGGGTGTTCGGTTTCCGGCGCGCCGATCCAGCGGACGACTTCGCTTTCGTAGGTCTGGACGGCCTTGAAGGTCAGCTCTTCGCCGGCCTTGCCGGGGATCTGCACGGACAGCGGGAAGTCCTGGAACTCCCCCGGCGGCAGCTTGCCGCCGCTGAAGATGACCTCGCTGACGCCTTCGGTCACCGGTCCGTCGTCGGTCTGGATCGGTTTCTTGAGCTTCGCGTGCACGACCTTCACGTTCCAGCCGGGGACCGCCTGGTAGGAGACGTCGCCGAACCCTTCCGGGAACTGGACCGCCACCTTGGTCGTGTTTTCGCTGTCGCTCTCGTTCGGGACCCGCACGTCGAGCACCGTGTAGGCGCCTTCGGGGGCTTCGTTCGGCTGCACCGTCACGTGGGCCTGCGCCGCCGCCGGGACGAGCAGGGCCAGCGCGAGCAGCGCCGCCGGGACGAGGGTCTTGACCTTCATCTGAATCCTTTCTTCGCGGTTGAAGTCGGCCGACGCCGCCACGTGGGCGGCGCGGGGAGCCGACGGCGGCGCGCGGCCGGCGAGCGCGGCGCCGAGAAGGGCGCCGCCGCGCGGCAGTCGCGGGCGGGCGAAGAGGGGGTGACGCGGCGGTGTGGCGGCAGGCGCGCGGGTCGGCCGGCGGGCACCGGCCAGCCGCAGGCGCAGCCGCTCGCCCGGGTAGTGGCCGAGCAGCAGGGCACCGAGCAGCGCCAGCGCCGGGAGGAGGTAGAAGAGGACGGTCACCCGACCGGCACCTCGATCTCTTCTTCGAACTGTTCGAATTCGGAGACGCGGAGGGCGAGGTTGATCTCCCAGTCGCCGGGAGCGTTCAGGAGCGCGCTGGGGATGATGTAGTGGCCGGGGCCGCCGTTCTGGACGCTCAGCGGCAGCGGCCCGATTTCCTTGTCGGGCAGCGTCGCGGTGACGGTCAGTTCCTTGGCCTGCCTGAACGGCGCGCCGGTCTTCGCGTCGAAGAAGTAGACGTGCATCACGTTGGCGCCGACGCGGGCCGGGTCGACGTCCATCTCCAGCGTCGTCGGGCCGACTTCGGTGGTGATCGAGAACGGGCCGGACTGGGCGGAGACGGGCGGCGCGTAGCTGGCGAGCGCGGCGGTGACGCCGATCACGACGGCGAGCAGCGCCACCTCGGCACGCAGCGCGCGTCGCAGGAGGATGCCGGGACGGCCGGGCGACTCCCCGCGCTCGGCGATCGCCTGCAGCCGCGGCACCGAATCGCGCCGGTTGAATGCCGCCACCGCCATCACGCAGAGCAGCAACAGGAACTTCGCCAGGACCGCGCGTCCATACCCGGTCGAGAAGAGGTCGCCGAAGTGACGGACGTAGACGTAGGCCTGGATCAGCCCGGTGGCCATGATCAGGGCGACCATCGCCAGGGCGACGGTCGAGAACCGCGCAAGTGGGCCGGCGAGGAGGCGGCTGCGGTCAGCGGGGGTCTCCGCCGAGCGAGTGGCCGCCGGCAACACCAGCAGCAGCGCCCCGAGCCCGCCCAGCCACACCGCCATCGCGGCGACGTGGATCGCGTTGACCGTGAAGTTGAGCGCGACCGGGGATTGACTCGAGCCGTGCCCCCCCAGCGCCGGGCACAAGACGAGGTAGACGAGCGGCACGACCACCAACGGCGTCCTGTTGGTCCGAGCAAACCTCACGAAGGGCGTCAGCAGGGCAACCGCCACCCAAGCCAAGAGAGCGAAGCCCCACACCGTCCCGAAGCGGGTCTGCAGGGTCTCTTCGATGATCGTCTTGGTGATCGCCGAGAAGCCGGAGACGCCGGCGGCCTCGGCACCCTCGAGGATGATCTGGGCGGCGGTGGCGATCAGACCGATGCCGGCGGCCACCCAGAGCACCGTGCGGAGGCGCCGCGCGAAGGCGCGGGCGGCCGAGCGTCGCGACACCTCCCCCACTCCCGCCGCCGCGCCCAGCGCGGGCAGCCAGCAGATCAAGAGAAAGGCGATCCCGCCGACCGCCAGCGCGATCGCCAGGTACTCGAGCCCGCGCGCCAGCCCGTAGGCGACCTCGGTCACCTTGCCGTTGCCGGAGCCGCCGATCAGTTCGCCGACGGTCTCGGCCGGCGCCTTGCCTTCCTTGCCGATCGAGAAGACGTAACCACTGGAGACGATGTGGCCGTCGGCGGAGACGACCCGGTAGGTGGCCGTGTAGCTGCCGTCGGGCAGGCCGGGCTTCAGGTGGACGCCGAGCTTCGGGCCTTCGCCGTCCGGGTGGAAGGCATCGCCCTCGTCGACCCGTTCGCCGGCGGCGTCGTAGACGCGCACGGCGCCGAAGTTGCCCTCGACCGGCTCGTCGAATTCGAAGATGACCGCGCCCGGCTCCTGCTTCACCACCGCGCCCTGCGGCGGGCTGGTCCCTTCCAGGCGCGCGTGCGCCGACGCCGCCGAGGGCGCCAGGAGCGCCAACGCGGCAAGCACCGCAAGTGCGTTCGCACTTTGCCGCGCTATGCGCGGCAAAGTGCGAACGCACCGGGTTCGACCGCGCCGGGGGTGGGACCGTCGCTCCACTTACCAGGCCTCCGCCGCGGGCTCTTTCGGCTCGGGAGGCGCGTCGTCGTCGCCACCGTCCCGGCGCCGTCGCAGCCACAGGACCAGGGCGCCGCCCCCGAGCACGATCACGATTGCCGCGATCACGAACGGCAGCTTCGAGGTGCTCGTGCTGCCGACCCACCAGAGCGTCCCGTGCAGGGTGGTCTTCTGTCCGTCCACCGTGAGCGGGATCTCGTAGTCGAAGACCTTGGTTTTCTTCCCCTTGTCCTTGACCTGCGGCGGCAGCTGGCCCGCGACCATCCAGTGCATGCGGTGGTCGTGCCAGATGAAGGTCCCCGAGTCGTCGACCGTCTTCCATTCCGGCGGCGCCGTCGGGTCGGCGCTTTTCGGCACCGCGACGTCGGTCACGAAGCGACTGTCGTTCAGGTAGGTCGCGGGCGATTTCTGGTTGATCTGGACGGTGCCGTCCTTCTCGATCCGCGCGTAGGGCTCGTCGCTGTAGCCGTCGATGACGACTTCGTGGCCCTGCATGTCCTTCAGCTGCATGTAGCTGTCGTAATCGAGCACTTCGATCGAGACGCCGCTGGGCAGCGGTGGCTGGAACGAGTTGATCTCGGACCGGAAGTTCGGGTTGCCCCCGTGGGCGAGGGCTTGGGCGGGTGCCAGCGCCAGCGCCGACGCGAGGGCGAGCGCGGCGACCAGCAGCGCCCGCATGGCGCTCCTCATCGTTTCTCCTTGCATTGCGGTTCGGCGCGCCGCGAACCGCGCTGCGTGCCTTTTCCACCGTATGGCGTGGAAAATCCGCGCAGCGTGCTCGGGCGCTAGAGGGTCACGGCCGCGAGCGGCGGCGCGCGCCCTGCCGCGGCGCCCGCCAGCGGCACGGGCCGCGGCAGGGCGAGGCGACGGGGTCGTGGGGCGGGCGTCGGGCGCCCGTGCGAAATCGTGGGACGACGGTGGCGGGCGGCGGCCCAGCGGATCGCGGCGCGCGCCCCGCGCAGCGCCGCGGCGATGACGAGCCCGAACGCGAGCGACAGCGGCACCGCCCACCAGCCGCCGTCGCCGAAGACGCCCTCGAAGCCGCCGGGGTGGCCGCTCGACAGCATGCCCTCGAGCAGCTCCTGGCACGAGTAGATCGCCAGCAGCGCGGCGCCGACGAGCAGCGCCAGGCGCAGGAAGCCGCGGCGCGGCGCGCGCTCCTCCGCCCCGTCCCGCCAGGCGCTCGCCAGGCGGGCGAGGAAGAGGCCGGCGACGATCGCCACCGACATCGCGATCGGCGCCGCCAGCGCGCTCAGGTACTGGTGCCCCTCCTTCTCCAGCTCCTGGCCGCTGCCGCCGCCGAAGGCGAGCAGGAAGCGCAGCTGGTGGACGGTGAGCACCGCGGCCGGCATCAGCGCCGCGGCCCGCAGGCGAGGTGACAGCAGCCTGTCCATCCGATTCGACACTGCCATGCACTCTATGGTGTGCGCAGAGCGGCCACTTTCCGGAGGAGGAGCGGATGATCACCAAGCTGGACTTCGTCGGAGTCCCCTCGACCGACGCGGAGCGCTCGCGGCGCTTCTACGTCGACACCCTCGGGCTGCGCCCCGACCCCCACGGCCAGTACGAGTTCTGGGCGGGCGACACCTGCTTCGGCATCTGGGAGCCAGCCCGCCTCGGCATGGAGTTCGCGCCCCAGAAGAACGCCCACCCGGCCCTCCATGTCGACGACGTCGCCGCGGCCCGCGCGGAGCTGGAAGCCAAAGGCGTGGAGTTCGCGGGCGAGACGTTCGACACCGGCGTCTGCCACATGGCCCTCTTCACCGACCCCGACGGGAACGACCTGATGCTGCACCACCGCTACGCGCCGGTGGAGTAGGGGGCGAGCGGGCGGCCGCCGGGCGGGGGTCCGGGGGGCGGGCGGCCGTCCGAGGGGGGTCCTGGGTGTCCTGGGCTCCTCATGGGGGTCCTGGCAGGCTGTGACCCCCATGAGGAGCCCAGGACGTGAGGGGTTCGTGGGAGAGGCGTCATAGGGTCGTGAGGAAGTCGGACTTCCGTGACGGAGATGCCGGGGAGCTTCCACACCTCGGCCGGGTCCGTGAAGAAGATGCCGGGAACGTCACACTTTCCGGCCCTCTGAGGCCCTTTTCGGGCCTCAAATCAAGGGCCGGAAACGCGGTGCGTGATTTAGGGCCCCTATAGCACGGTCAACTCACGCAGCGCGTAGGTCGGTGTTGCACAACACGGGAGAAAGAGTGGAGTTCTCGCGCTCTCTGTGACGAGGTCTGACTCTCGTCACGGATCCGTGAACCTCCCGTGCGCCTCCAGCCGGTGTCCCTCCACACCTTCCGAACACCCGCCCCTCTCGCCACGGCCACAGCCTGCCCGGGCCGTGGCGAGAGGGGCGGGTCCCTTACCCGGGCGACAGCTTGCGGGGCCTGGACCCTCCCGGGCGACAGCTTGCGGGGCCCCATCCCTTCCCCCCGCGCCGGCGCTGCCCTACGCGAAGATCAGGATCGCCAGGTTCACCAGCACGGCCAAGGGCGTGCCGATCAGGGCCAGGTCGCGGAAGAGCTTGGCGAAGCCGCCGTGGTAGCGGACGCTCTCCATCAGCAGGGTGCCGACGACGTTCGACATGTTGACCAGGGCGGTGGCGATCGCGATGCCGATCGCGATGGCGTGCCAGCCGGTCGTGCCGCCTCCGGCGGCGGCGGCCGCGGCGATGACGATGGCGACGATCGTGCCGATGATGCCGAGGACCATCACGGTCATGTCGGTGCGGGTCACGTCCAGGGCGTAGGCGTTGTCGCCCCCGTGGGCGAGGCGGGCGTCGAGGTGGCCGGGCGCGGCTTCTTCGGTGCTGACGACGTGCGCGTCGCCGTCGACGAGGACCATCTTCAGCTGTGGCGCCAGCGTCTCCTCGGCGTGGCGCCAGAGCCCGCCCTCGTACCAGTCGCGGCAGTCGGCGGCGTGGGCGAAGATCAGGATCTCCTCGGCGGGCTTCTCCAGCAGCGCGTCCTGGGCCGCCTGCACGGGATCGGGGTCGCCGACCTCGCCGCTCGCCTGGAGCCCTTTGGAGCGGACCGCGGCCAGTGCCTCTTCGAGCCGCGCGAGCGCCTCGACCCGCGGCTCGTCGACGTCGCCGAGAGTGTGGTGGAGCGTGCCCGACTCGACCGCCGGGGCGACCAGGCGGACCTCGGTCGGCATCCCGTCGACCTCGCGCGCGAGCGCTTCGACCGACTCCGCCGAGCCGAAGGCGGGAGTGACGACCGCTATCAGGCTGCGCTCAGCCATCTCGCGGTCATCATCTCGCCGTTTCTGCCCAGGTCAACCCCTGGCCGAGATCGCCCGGACGGGCGTTCCGGACGGGCCGCCCAGGAGAAGATCACGATCGCAGGCGTTGTCGACCTCCTGCGCCCCGTCGCTGTTGGTCAGGATCTCGTCCGCGGGCCGCGGCGACCGCCGCCTGAGCCGTTCGCCCGCCCGCTCGCGCGGCTCGTCGATGTCGCCGGGGGTGTGGTGCAGCGGGTTGACCTCGACCGCCGGGGCGACCATGCGCACCTCGGTCGGGGCGCCGTTCACCTCCCGCTTCAGGGCGTCCACGGACTCCGGTGAGCCGAAGGCCGGGGTGACGATCGCCATCAGGCTGCGCGCGGGCATCTCAGCTCCCTCCACCTCTCTACTCGTTCACTCGTTCTCGTCCGGCGGGATCGGCTCGTCGGGCTCGCCGTACTCGTCGGGGTCCTGCGGCTCCTCCGGCCGGGCCATGCCGTCCGGGAAGCGGTGCTGGTCGCCGTGCTCGGCGATGTCCTCGAGGTCCTTCTCGGCCAGCTCGAAGCCCTCCGACTCGCCCTCCCCCGCCTCGACCAGCGGCTCTTCGGCCGGGTCGTCGGTGTCGGGATCGCGGCGGCCGCCGATCGCGGCGGCTTCCTCCGCGGCCTCGGCTTCCTCCTCCTCGACGAACGCCTCGTCGCGGTCCTGCGGTGCCTCGGTCACGAGACGGCTCCGCTCTCCGAGGCATGCTCGGAGGAGTCGCAGGCGTCGGTGACGACGCTGGTCGGGCCGGCGGGCGCGACGGGCTCGAACGGCTCGTCGCCGCCGGAGCGGCCGATCAGCCAGCCGACGATGCCACCGGCGATGGCGCCGATGACCAGCAGGGTGATGGAGCGCAGCGGCTTGCGGGTGAATCTCGAGGCGGTGCCGTAGGCAGTGTGCTTCGCGGTCGTCTTGACCGCCTGGCGGGCGAGCTTCGTTTTGACTGACATGACGACAAGTTACCCCGGCCCCGTCCGACCTTAACCGCGTCGCCCAGCTGTTCTTTATGGACCCCTGAGGGCCATAAAGAACAGCTGGGCGGGTCAGCGGTCGAAGGAGCGGCGCAGGCCGGTGTCGGTGTCGCGCAGGCGGCGGATGTGGGTGAGGTAACGGCTGCCCTTGACCGCGAAGCTGAAGCCGGGCGGCGTCTGGTCGACCCAGTCGGCGACGGTCTTCTCGCGCGGCAGCCGGTAGAGGGTCGAGTTGACCTCAACCGTGTCGAACTCCTCCGCGTAGCGCGACAGCCGGCGGCGCTGCGGCACACCCTTGTAGAGGCCGTCGCGCCAGTCACGGTAGGACCATCCCGAGCAACCCGATGCGCACCGGCTCCACGGCGTCCTCGGTCCCCTTCTTTCACAGTTTCGTGCGTGTTACTCATGGGATCGGTATACATCTAGTCCCACTCGTCGACCCGTCCAAAACGCCTGTCACCGGTGTGGCGAAGTGGCTCGAAAATTTGGGTTGAGATCGCGTTCGCGAGGCGCTGGGATGGCGAACCTATGTCACCGGAGAGCAGGGCCCCGGAGGGGGACACGATCGACCAAAACCTCGTGCGAGCGCTCGCGCACCCGATGCGGGTGCGGATCCTCGAAGCGCTGCAGGGACGCACGGCGAGCCCGACCGAAATGGCGCGGCGCTTCGGCGAGAGCCTCGGGGTGGTCAGCTACCACACCAACGCGCTGCTGGACGTCGAGTGCATCGAGCAGGTCGGCACGCGGCCCAAGCGCGGCACGATCGAGCACTTCTACACCGCCAGGCCACGCTCGTTCATCGGCCACCAGGACTGGCGCAAGGCGCCCCTGTCGATCCGCGGCGGGGTGACCGGCGAAGCGCTCCGCACCTTCGTCGCCAAGGTCGGCGCCGCCGTCGACGCCGACACGATCGACTCGCGCGAGGACACCACCCTCAACTGGATGCCGATCACAGTCGACGAGCAGGGCTGGCGCCAGGCCGCCGAGATCCTCGACCGGGCGCTGCGCGAGCTGATGGAGGTTGCCGCCGCCAGCCGCGAGCGCCTCGGCGAGGGGAACGGCATCCCGGTGGTGACGGGGCTGGCGGCCTTCGAGGTGCCGCAGGGGTAGGAGGGCGGTCGGTCAGCTCGCGCCCGCCACCGCCCTCTGCAGTTCGTCCTTGGTCATGTTCGAGCGGCCTTCGATGCCGAGCTTCTTGGCGTCGTTGTAGAGCTGTTCGCGGGTGCGGCCGCCGGGGCCGTGGCCGCTCTGTTTGCCACCGCGGCTGCTGGCCGAGGCGCCTTGTTTGGAGCTGCGCGAGGACGATTTGGATTCGCCGGAACGGGCTTTTTCCTTGTTGACCGTGCGCGCCGCGATCTCTTTGGCGCGTTTGGTCGAGCGGCCCTCTTTTTCCTCGCTTTTTTTGACCTCTTTGTACTGGCGGTCGCGTTTGGAGCCTTTCTTAACTCCTCTGGGCGGCATGCTTTCCCTCCTCGAACTCCTCGACGATCTTCGCGTTGAACGCTTCGAGATCGTCCGGTTTGCGACTGGTGACCAGGCCGTTGTCGACGACCACTTCCTCGTCTACCCACTCGGCGCCGGCATTGCGCAGGTCGGTCTGCAGGCTCGGCCAGGAGGTGAGCTTGCGCCCGTCGACCACGTCGGCCTCGATCAGCGTCCAGGGCCCGTGGCAGATCACCCCGACCGGCTTGCCCGCGGAGAAGAAGTCGCGGACGAAGGACACCGCCTCGGGGTGGGTCCGCAGGTTGTCCGGGTTGGCGACGCCGCCGGGCAGGACCAGGCCGTCGTAGTCGTCCGCCGAGACGTCGCCGACCGGCTTGTCGACGGTGTAGGTCTCGGCCTTGTCGAGGTGGTTAAAGGCCTGGACCTCGCCGGCTTCGGGCGCCAGCAGCTCGGTCTTCGCGCCGGCCTCGGTCACCGCTTTCAGCGGCTCGGTCAACTCGACTTCCTCCACCCCCTCGTTGGCGGTCAGGAAGGCGATCTTCCTGCCGTTCAGCTCGTCTGCCATCTTGATTGGCGCTCCTCTCCCTACGCGGGTGTTCGGTTGGCGCGTCAGGTACCCGTTCCCGGACCGCCGAACATCGGCCGCGGCCAGAGCTTGCGCGTGCGGACGACGTTGGTCTCGGCGCCGAGGACGACGAACATCGCGCCGAGGTGGATCCAGGCGAGCAGGCCGATCACCAGGGCGAAGGTGCCGTAGACGGCGGAGGCGTTCTTCACCTCGTGGGAGATGTACCAGCCGCCGGCCACCTGCAGGATCTCCCAGCCGATCGTGGCGACGACGACGCCGGGGACCAGCGCGCGGGTCGGCACCGTGTCGGTGGTGAGCAGGCGGAAGACGGCGCCGAAGACGAAGAGGTTCAGCACCGTCGCGATCCCCAGGCCGAAGACCTTGCCGCCCGCGCCGAGGAAGTCGGCGCCGCCCGCGGCGAGCCCGGAGACGACGGTCGAGACGACCGCCAGGCCGCCGAGGACGACCAGCAGCGCGATCGCCCGCAGGCGCGAGCCGAGGAAGCCGCGCTCGGCGTGCTTCGGCACGCCCCAGCAGCGGTTGAAGGTGGTCTCGGCCTCCAGCACGACACCGATCCCGGCGAGCACCGAGCCGACGATCCCGACCGCGAGCGCGATGCCGCTGCCGCGCAGTTCGCCGCCCTTCAGCTGGTTGCCGATGATCGGGAACTGGGAGAGCGTCCCGTTGACGACTTCCTGGCGCAGTTCTTCGTTGCCCGCGAGGACGTAGCCGAGGATGGTCGTCAGCAGGAGCAGCAGCGGGAAGAGCGAGAAGAACGCGCGGTAGGCGATCAGCGAGACCATGCTGCCCCCTTCGTCCTCGCTGAACTTCTTGACGATGCCGAGCGGCAGGGCGAGCGCGGGCTTGCGCTGCTGGAACTCGTCGAAGCGGCGGAGCGGTGCTTTCACGTCCATGGCGCGAACCCTTACCCACCCTGGCCCGCCGATCAATCGATCGGCGGGAAGTCCCCCGCGCGGGGCGCGCCTAAACGACGGCGAAGACGGGCTCGAAGCCCTCGACCCGCACCGTGAGCAGGCCGTGGCCGCACTCGCAGGCGACGGCCTCGACCTCGCCGAGCTCGTCGACGAGGAGCGTCACCTCGGCGTCGCAGCGGGGGTCGGAGCACACGAGTTCGACCTGGAACATGGGCCGAATGCTCACGGCGCGGTCAGACGGAAAGCGCGGGGAGCTCCTGCTTCTGGGTGAGGAGCGGCGCGTAGAGGTCGCCTTTGGCGGCGATGCGGGCGCGGAGGTCCTCGACGGTGAAGGCGAGGGCGCGCGCGTCGCCGGAGTCGGCGGCCGCTTCGACCTCCTCCCATTCAAGCGGGGTCGACGCGGTCGGTCGCTCCTTGGCGCGGATCGAGTAGACGCAGGCGGTCGTCTTGTGGGCGTCGTTCTGGCTCCAGTCGATCAGCACGCGGCCCTCGCGTTCCGCCTTCGCCTGGAGCGAGACGACCTCGTCGGGGAAGCGTGCCGCGAAGGTCTCGGCGACGGCCTTGGCGAAGGGGCGGGACTCGGCGAAGGTCGCGGTGCCGTTCAGCGGCACGTGCAGGTGGATGCCCTTGGAGCCGGAGGTCTTCGCGTAGCTGTCGAGGCCGAGCTGGGTGAAGAACGCCCGCAGGCGCAGGGCGACGCGGGCGCAGTCGACGATGTCGGCGGGCGCGCCGGGGTCGAGGTCGAAGACCATCGAGTCGGGGCGGTCGAGGTCGGCCACGCGCGCCAGCGAGGTGTGCAGCTCGATGTTCGCCAGGTTGGCCGACCAGACCAGGCTCGGCAGGTCTTCGAGCAGCGTGTAGTCGATCTCTGCCTTGTGGCTCTCGGACCAGATCCGCGCCGTGGCCACCCAGTCGGGACGGTGTTTCGGGCTCCGCTTCTCGTAGAAGAACTTGCCCTCGACGCCGTCGGGATAACGCTTCAGCGTCACCGGCCGGCCGCGCAGGTGCGGCAGCAGGACCTCGGCGAGGTCGGCGTAGGCGTCGATCAGGTCCCCCTTGGTGAAGCCGACGGCGGGATAGAGGATCTTGGTGAGGTTGGAGACGGTGAGTTCGCGGTCGCCGACGTGGAGGCGGAATTTGTTCTTCGCGATCGGCTCCGCGGCGGCGGTGATGCCGGCGTGGGACGAGCCGCCTCGGCCGCGCGCGGCGCGTCCCTTCCTCGCGGCGCTCTTGCCCGGTGCGGCGTCGGCGCGGACGTGCAGCCACTCCCCCGTGCGGCGCCCCGGCGCGTAGAGGCTCGACTGCTTCTTCAGCACCAGCCCGTCGACGCCATGGCCGGCGCATGCCGCGAGCAGCTCCTTGATCTTGGCGGTCGCGTTGGCGGGGACGCGCCAGGCCCCGCCCTCGAGCTCGAGGCTCGCGAGCAGCTCGCGGCGGCGCTTGTAGGGCGCGTCGGTCAGGTCCTCGCCGTCGAGGAAGAGGAGGTCGAAGATCACGTAGGTGGCCGGGTTCTCGCGTGCGCGACGGCGGACGGCGCCCTCGGAGCCTGATTTGCCGCGGCGGGCGAGCCGCCCGCGGTCGGGGCAGCCGTCGTCGTCGAAGACCACGATTTCGCCGTCGAGGACCGCGTCGTGGGCGCCGACCTGGCGGCTCAGCCTGTGGACCTCCGGCCAGCGCGCGCCGATGTCCTCCAGGTCGGCGTCACGGAGGTCGAGCCGCCCCGGCCGGCAGCGGGCGATCGCGCGGATGCCGCCCCAGGCGAGCTCCGCCGCCCAGCCGCGCGTCGACCGCGGCAGCTCGCCCTCGTTGGCGAGCATCGGCAGCAGCGGGTCCGGGTAGGGATCGGGGTTCCCTTCCGCCGGGTCCATGCGGTGGATCATCCAGTCCTTCGGCCCGCCCGCCCGGAAGAGGACGTAACGGCCGTGGAGGCGCTCCCCTTCGAAGCTGAAGATGATCTCGTCGTCGCGCCACTTCTCCAGCTCGTAGGTCCCGCGGTCCCAGATCGTCACGATGCCGGCGCCGTACTCGCCCTTCGGGATCTCCCCCTCGAAGCTCATGTACTCGAGCGGGTGGTCCTCGGTGTGGACAGCTCTGCGGTTTTCCGACGGGTCCCGCGGGATGCCGTTGGGCACCGCCCAGGAGACGCCGACGCCCTCGTGCTCCAGCCGCAGGTCCCAGTGCAACCGGGTCGCGTCGTGCTGCTGGACCACGAAGCGCGGCGCGCCCTTGCGCTTGCGCCCGCCCTTGCGCGGCGCCGGCTCCGCGGTCTTGCCGAAGTTCCGTTTGCGTTCGTACTCGCTCAGCTTCGCCATCTGCGCAGCCCCGACCGTACCCCGCCGCGCCTCTGGGTAACTTCGGAAGGTGATCCCATCCGACGAGGAGATCCTGCGCGCGATCGTCGACCTCGGCGACGACGGCTTCGTCCCCCGCCACCAGCTCGTGATCCGCTTCCGCGGCCAAGGCGAGCGCGACATGCGCCGCGCGATCGGCCGCACCGCCCGCCGCGGCCTCCTGCTGGAGCGCAAGGACCCCGAAGGCCGCAGCTTCGTCGCCGTCTCGACCGAGGGCTGGCAAGCCCTCCGCAGCGGCGAGTTCGAGCCGCGGCGGTTGCGGCGGCGGGAGGAGTGGTAGGGGGCGATTTCGTGACGCGGGGCTCCTGGGGATGAGGGGAAGGAATGGGGACCCGCATGGCGGCGCCCGGAAGGGACGGGGCCCGCAGGCTGTCGCCCCGAAGGTCCAGGCCCCGCAAGCTGTCGCCCGGATAGGGGACTCGCCCCTCTCGCCACGGCCCGGGCAGGCTATGGCCGTGGCGAGAGCGGCGGGTCTTCGAGGAGTGGAGGGACTCTCGCGGGGGAGTCACCGATCCGTCGCGGGAGCGTCACGGGAGTGCGCCGGATCCGTGACGGATGCCTCACGACGTCACGGAGATGCCGTGAACTCCGGTCTTCTGCCCGTGTTGTCCAACAGCGACTTACGCGCTGCGTGTATTTCCCACCCCATAGGGGCCCTAAAACACGCAGCGCGTTATCGACCCCTCGAATCAGGCCCGAAAAGGGTCCTTCGGGGCCGGAAGGTGTGACGTTCCCGGCATCTTCGTCACGGATCCGGCCGAGGTGTGGAAGCTTCCGGACCGGATCCTCACGGAAGTCCGACTTCGCAACGTCCCTGTGACGCCTCTCCCACGCACCCCTCACGTCCTGGGCTCCTCATGGGGGTCACAGCCTGCCAGGACCCCCATGAGGAGCCCAGGACCTCCCTCGGACGGCCGGAGGCGCCCCGGACCCCCGCCCGGACGGCCACCCGCCCCCCGAACCCCGCCCGTCCCCCACCAGAAGCCCCCACCCCGACGTCGACGGGCCGAAAACCCGCCACATGGTCCGCTTTTCGGCCCGTCGACACGAGTCGCCGACTGGCGCTGGGCGTCAGGCGGCCATCGCGTCGGCGACGGCTCTTAGATCCGCGACCAGGGAGTCGAAGGCGTCGGCGCGGTCGTCGCCGGCGCGCAGGACCGCCGACGGGTGGATCGTCACGGTGGCCAGCGGGACCAGGTCGCTTTTCAGCAGCTTGCCGCGATCTTTCATCACTTTGACCTTGGTGCCGAAGAGGGATCGGGTGGCGGTGGCGCCGAGGGCGACGATCGCCTCCGGGCCGATCGCGTCGACCTCGGCCTCGAGCCAGGGGCGGCAGGCGTTGACCTCCCCTGCCCGCGGCGTCTGGTGGAGGCGGCGCTTGCCCTGGGGGCGCCACTTGAAGTGCTTGACCGCGTTGGTGAGGTAGGCGTCGTCGACCTCGATCCCGGCCTCGGCCAGGGCTTTGCGGAGGACGCCGCCGGCCGGGCCGACGAAGGGTTCGCCCGCCAGGTCCTCGCGGTCGCCGGGCGTCTCGCCGACCAGCACCAGCCGCGCCTTCGCCGGCCCCTCGCCGAAGACGGCCTGGGTCGCGTCGCGGTAGAGATCGCAGCCGTGACAGTCCTGGACCGCGGCGCGAAGCGTCCGGAGCGAGCGGCCTCGCGGCAGGTACTCCTCGGCACCGGGCTCGCTCATCCCTCCCCTCTACCCGGCGTTCGCAGTAATCCGCGCATACCGCGGATTACTGCGAACTCGCCGGGGACGGGGAGGTCGGCGCGGCGGCGGTCGGCAGCTCGCGCACGACTTCGCTCGCGTCCTTGTCGTCACGCAGGCCGAGGTAGCGCGGGTGGCGCAGCTTGCCGTCGCGGGTCCACTCGCTGAAGCCGAACTCGCCGACCAGCTCGGGCTTGATCCAGGTGGCTTCGCGGGGCAGCGCCGAGCCGGCGGTGAACGGGCACTTCGACTGGCGGAGCCCCTCCATCTTGTCGCCGAGGCTCGCCAGCGTGCGGTGGTCGAAGCCCGTCCCCACTTTTCCCGCATAACGAAGGTCGCCGCCTTCGTGGTAGCCGACGAGGAGCGCCCCGAAGCGCTCCCGCGCCCCTTTCGGCGGGGTGAAGCCGCCGATCACGAGCTCCTGCTCGAAGGAGCACTTGATCTTCAGCCAGTCGCGCGAGCGGCGGTGCTGGTAGGTCGAGTCGGCGCGCTTGGCGATCAGCCCCTCCCAGCCCTTGCGACAGGCTTCGAGGAAGAGCTTCTCCCCCTTCTCGTTGCGGTGCGGCGTGTAGCGCACGGCGCCGTGGAATTCGAGGCTCGACTTCAGCAGCGCCTTGCGCTCGCGCAGCGGCAGCCCGGTGACGTCGCGGCCTTCCAGCTCGAGCAGGTCGAAGACGTAGATGAAGACCTCGATCCCGGTCAGCCGCGCGAGCCGCGGATCGGCGATCCCGAGGCGGCCCTGCAGCTTCTCGAAGCTGGTGCGCGCGCCCTCGAAGGCGACGATCTCGCCGTCGACGACGAACTCCCTGGCCGCCTCGGCCTCGAAGGCCTCGATCAGCTCCGGGTAGTTCTCCATGCGGCGGCCGGTGCGGGAGGTGATCGTCGCCCCCTTCGGCGTGCGGCGGACCGTGGCGCGGACGCCGTCGAGCTTGCGCTCGAAGACCCAGGCGGGGTCGCTGAACGGGTGCGCCGTGAGCGTCGCCTTCATCGGCTCGCCTTTGACCGACATGGCGATGAGCGTACCCCGGCGGCGCCCGAGCTATGCTCGGCCGATGAGCGACGAGCCGATCGAGAACGCCGAGACCGAAGCCGCCGAAGAGGAAGTCGACCGCGACCCGGGCTTCAAGGAGGGCGACGAGGTCTGGGTGCAGGACGCCGACGGCAAACGCCACCCGGGCGTCTTCGTCGGCCTGAACGAAGCGGCCGGCTGGTTCGGCGGCGGCCCGAGCGCCTACGTCGTCCACCCCGAGGGCCACCAGGCCGAGGTCGTCTCGCTCTTCCGCATCACGCCGCGCGGCTGAGGCGTCGGCGCTCGACGCCCGCCCGCCCGGTGCGGCTCCTCAGCAGGTCACGGGTTTCGTCTTCGTCGGCGTTTCGAGACCGAGCAGTTTGCCGACGGCGTTGATCAGTTCGCCGACGACGGTGGTCAGGCTGTTCGTCTGGGTGACGACTTCGCTCAGGCTCGTGCACTGACCGTTGACCTTGGTGCCCAGGCTGGTGACTTCCGTCGGGAGTTTGTTCAAGGCTTCGACACTCCCGGTCAGCGGTTTGAGTTCGGTGACGGTCCCGTTCAGCGTGCTGAGGTTTCCTGACAGCGTGTCGACGGTTTCGGGCAGGTCTTTGAGCGCGTCCACGTTCGCGGTGAGCGGTTGCAGTTTCGTGACGGTCGTCGTGAGACCGCTGACGGTGCCGTTCAGCGCCGTGACGGTGGCCGGCAGTTCTTCGAGGGCTTTGACGTTGCCGGTGAGCGGTTCCAGGACGTTCATCGTCGAGAGCAGGCCTTCGACGTCGGTTTCCAGGCCGGTGAGGTTCGTCTGGGCTCCTTCGATCGTGCCTTCGAGATTGGTCTTGACGCCGCCGATCGTGCCTTCGAGGCCCGTCTTGACGGTGTCGAGGTTGCCGTTCAGTTCGGTCTTCAGGCTCCCCAACGATTCGTTGACGGATTGGCCGAGGTCGGTCACCGAGGATTTCACCGTGCCGAGGCCTTCTTCGAGGTCGATGACTTCGGTCGTCAGCGAGCCGACTTTGCCGAGCAGCAGCTGAATTTCTTTGCTCTGGTCGACGATCGTTTCTTTGAGTTTGTCTTCGACCGTCGCCGCCGAGCCTTTTTCGCCTTGACCGCCGGTCCCCCCGGTGGCGCCCGCCGGGCCGGGCGCGCCGGTGGCGCCTTGCGGTCCCGCCGGTCCCTGCGGCCCGGTCGCGCCCTCGCTGCCGGTGCCGGCGGAGGTGGGCGTCGAGCCCGCGAGAGCCCAGGTCAGCGGCCGTTCACCCTTCCGCTTCTTGCACTGCTTCGGCGAGTTGACCACGTGGATCGTCCCCCGCTCCGACTTCTTGCCCTTCGTCTGCAGGCAGGCGTGAACGACTCCGTTCCTGACCTTGAGGCCCTTGGCGGTGGCGAGCGGCGCCATCACGAGGCCGAGCAGGAGGAGGGCGGTGGAGCAGGTGAGGATCCATTTCAGTCGCATGCCCCCGGCGTCGGCAGGGCGGATCTGAAAGCGGGATGAGGAAGGTATGAAAGCGGTAGGGCGGACGCCTGGCTTGCCAACTCTGGCTAGGCCGTACGTCCAGTCACCAGGCGCGGGCGGTAGCGATAGCCGACGCCGCGCACCGTCTCCACCGGGTCGACGTCGGCGGCGCCGCCGAGCTTGCGCCGCAGGTAGCTGACGTAGAGCTTCACCTCGTCGCGCTCCCGGATGCGGTCGCCCCACACCATTTCCAGGAGCTGGCCGTGGCCGAGCACGCGGCCCGGGTTTTCGGCGAAGGTCGCGAGCATGCGGAACTCGATCGGGGTCAGCGCGACCTCGGTCCCGAGCACCATCACGCGGTGGCGGACGCGGTCGATCTCGACGTACTCGTCGGTGAGGACGACCGGCCGCAGGTCGCCCTGGCGCGGGCGTCGCATCAGCGCCTCGATCCGCGCGTCGAGTTCGGCCTGCGGCGGCGGCTTGGAGACGCAGTCGTCGGCGCCCGCGCGGAGCGCCGCCACCCGTCCCTCCTCCTCGTCGCCGGTCAGCGCCAGGACGGGGACGTCGGAGAGCGCCCGCACCGTCGCCAGGATGTCGAGGCCCTCGGCGTCGGGCAGCTCGAGGTCGAGCAGGACAAGGTCGGGCTGGCGCTCGTAGAACGCGCGCAACCCATCGTTGCCAGTGTCGGCACGGACCAGCTCGGTCCTGGCTCTATCCGAGAGCCCTCGCAGTGCACCGCTTTCTCCGAGGTCTCGCCCGATCGCCAGGACCTTGCGCCTTCCGTCGCCAGATCCTCTCGATAGCGATTCCAATTTCTGACCGAATTTTCACTTTGGGAACGATCAGTTGTCAAGCAATTCTTTCCAACTGGGCCCATTCATCGAGGTCGTGTCGATTACTTCCGGGTTCGTTCGTCGTCCGTATGACAAGGTCGGCCGACGGACGGTCGAACCGCGATGAGACTGGAGTCCCAGATGAGATTCATGATGTTCATGTACCCCGAGATCGAGGAGAAGGACTGGATTCCCTCGGCGGAGGGGGTCGCCGAGATGGCCCGCTACAACCAGGAGCTGCGCAAGGCGGGGATGCTGTTGGCGCTCGACGGGCTGCGGCCGCCGACGGACGGGGCGTCGGTCAGCTTCCGCGACGGTGAGGCGACGGTCACCGACGGGCCGTTCGCGGAGGCCAAGGAGCTCGTCGGCGGCTACTGGATCATCCAGGCGCGCTCGACTGAGGAGGCGATCGAGTGGGCGAAGCGCTGCCCGGGCGAGAACTGCCGGATCGAGGTTCGGCCGATCTTCGAAATGGAGGACTTCCCGCCGGACGTGCTGGAGACTCTCGACTACGACCCCGGCCTGCATCCGGGCGGCTGATGGCGGCGGCGCCGGCCGAGGCCAGGGCGGCGGTCGAGGCGGTCTGGCGGATCGAGTCCGCCCGCCTCGTCGCCGGCCTGGCGCGGCTGGTCCGGGACGTCGGGCTGGCCGAGGACCTGGCGCAGGACGCGCTGCTGGCGGCGCTCGAGCGCTGGCCGCGCGACGGCGTCCCCGACAACCCCGGCGCCTGGCTGATGGCGACGGCGAGGAACCGGGCGATCGACCTGGCGCGGCGGGCGTCGACCTACGAGCGCAAGCGCGAAGAGGTCGCGCACGAGCTGGGGGTGATGCTGGCGATGGACGCGGTCGACTTCGCGGCGCGGGCCGACGACGAGGTCGGCGACGAGCTGCTGGCGCTGATGTTCACCTGCTGCCATCCGGCGCTCCCGACCGAGGCGCGGGTGGCGCTGACGCTGCGCCTGCTCGGCGGGCTGACGACGGCGGAGATCGCCCGCGCCTTCCTGGTCGGCGAGCCGACCGTGGCGCAGCGGCTGACGCGGGCGAAGCGGACGCTGCGCGAGGTGCGGACGGACTTCGAGGTGCCGACGGGGAGCGCGCTGCGGGCGCGGCTGCCGGACGTGCTCGAGGTCGTCTACCTGATCTTCAACGAGGGCTACGCGGCGAGCTCCGGCGAGCGTTGGGTGCGGACGGAGCTGTGCGAGGAAGCGCTGCGCCTGGGGCGGATCCTCGCCGCGCTGGCGCCGGCGGAGCCGGAGGCGCACGGGCTGATCGCGCTGCTCGAGATCCAGGCCTCGCGGCTGGGCGCGCGGCTCGGGCCCGACGGCGAGCCGATCCTGCTGCTCGACCAGGACCGCTCGCGCTGGGACCCGCTGCTGATCGTCCGCGGTGTGGCGGCGCTGAAGCGGGCCGAAGAGCTGCCGGCGCCGCTCGGGCCGTACGGCCTGCAGGCGGCGATCGCGGCCTGCCACGGGCGGGCGCTGGAGGCCGAGGAAACCGACTGGGTGCGGATCGCGGCGCTGTATGAGGCGCTGGCGGCGATCGCCCCGAGCCCGATCGTCGAGCTGAACCGCGCCGTCGCGGTCGGCATGGCCTTCGGTCCCGAGGTCGGGCTCGCGCTGCTCGAACGCATCGCCGCCGACCCGGCCCTGCGCGACTACCACCTCCTCCCCAGCGTCCGGGGCGACCTGCTCGCCCGCCTCGGTCGCGACGCGGAGGCCGCCGCCGAGTTCCGCCGCGCCGCCGACCTGACCGCCAACGCCCCCGAGCGATCCCTCCTCCTCCGCCGCGCCGCAAACCCCGGCGGGTGACGGGTCGCGGTCGACCTTTGGTCCGCCCAGCATGCCGCGGTCGTCCTTTGGTCCGCCCGACGAGGCGCGGTCGATCCTTGGTCCGTCTACCGGACCTTATGTCGACCGCAGCGCGAGGGCGGACGTTAGGTCGACCGCGGCCGGAGGGGGCGGACGTCAGGACGACCGCGCAGCGGGTGGACTGGAGCTTGCGGGAGCTACTCGCCGGCGGCTAGAGACCGCATGCCGTCGACCTCGAGGCGGTGGATGAGCCAGTCGTCGAGGCGGTCGGCGCCGAGCTTGGCGTAGAAGTTCAGCGCCGGTTCGTTCCAGTCGAGGGCGACCCACTCGAGGCGGGCGTGGTCGCGTTCCAAGGCGATCGCGGCGAGGTGCTCCAAGACCTTGCGGCCGACGCCGCCACGGCGGTGCTCGGGCTTCACGTAGAGGTCCTCGAGCCAGATGCCGCCGCGGCACTCGAAGCTGGAGAAGGTCGTGTAGAAGAGCGCATAACCGACCGCCTCGCCGTCGGATTCGACGATCAGCGCCTCGGCCTCGCGGCGCTCGAAGAGCGAGGCGCGCAGGATCTCCGGCGTCCCGACGACCTGGTCGCGGAGCTTCTCGTAGGTCGCCAGCTCGCAGATCAGGTCGTAGATGGCCTGGACGTCGTCCTCGGTCGCGGCGCGGATCGTAGGCATGGGCCGCAATCTAATAGGCGACGGTCCAGGAGCCTGAGCGATCCGTGGGCCGCCGGCGCCCGGGGAAGAGATGGGGCCCTTTGAAGCTGTCGCCCGGGAGGGCCGGGGACCCGCAAGCTGTCGCGCGGGGAAGGGATGAGGGCCCACAAGCTGTCGCCCGGGGAAGGGATGGGGGCCCGCAAGCTGACGCCCGGGAAGGGCTCAGGCCCCGCAAGCTGGCGCCCGGATTACGGACGCGCCCCTCTCGCCACGGCCCGGGCAGGCTGTGGCCGTGGCGAGAGGGGCGGGTGTGCGGAAGGTGTGGAGGGTCGAGCGCGGGGGCCTCACGGGAGTGCGTCGGGAATGGCACGGATCCGTGACGGGAGTCAGACCTCGTCACGGAGACGCCGGGAACTCCGGTCTTCCTCCCGTGTTGTGCAACACCGACCTACGCGCTGCGTGTATTGACCCCCCTATAGGGGCCCTAAAACACGCAGCGCGTTATCGGGCCTCTATTTCCGGCCCGAAAAGGGCCTCTGGGGGCCGGAAAGTGTGACGTTCCCGGCATCTTCGTCACGGATCCGGCCGAGGTGTGGAGGCTCCCCGACCCGATCCTCACGGAAGTCCGACTTCCTCACGTCCCTGTACCGGCTTTCCCACGAACCCCTCACGTCCTGGGCTCCTCATGGGGGTCACAGCCTGCCAGGACCCCCATGAGGAGCCCAGGACACCCGCACCCACCACCTCGGACGGCCGCCCGCGCCGCGGACCGTGGGGTCGGGCACGGCGCGGAATCTACGTGACGGGCCGCAGGCGCGGGTTCGGGCGTAGCTCGCGGCCGACCTTGCCCGCCGGACGCCCATCGAGGTCCACCACGTCGGCGGTGAAGTCGAAGTTGCCGCGGATCAGGGAGGAGCCGACGCCGTAGGAGTCGACCGGGGCGCCGAGGGACTCGAAGCGTTCGATCTTCTCCGCGTTGAAGCCGCCGGAGACGACGATCTTCACCCGCTGGTGGCCGGCCGCGTCGAGGCCGTCGCGGACCGCGCGGGCGAGCTCCGGCGTCACCCCGCGCAGCTGGTCGGCGTCGGGACGGTCGGCAAGCGCCACGTCGACCAGCTTCTCGGAGGTGTCGAGGCGCACGCCCCAGAGGTCGGTGCCGAGCGCGTCGGCGACCTTCACCGCCTCCCCCACCGAGTCGTTGTGGAAGTCGACCAGGCAGATGACGTTGGAGTGGGCGGCGAAGCGGGCGGCGTAGTCGCGCGCGGCGGCCACCGTGTCGCCGCCGTAGACGGCGATCAAGGCATGCGGGATCGTGCCGGTGCCGCGGCCGCCCCACCACGACGCGTTGGCGTCGGTGGAGACGCCGATCGCCCCGGCCACGTGCGCCGCCCAGCCGTCGCCGGTCTGCACCAGCCAGTGGTCGTGGCGGGCGGGGAAGAAGAGCACCGACTTGCCGCCGGCCGCGTCGACCACCCGCCGCACGTTGCTCATCACCAGCGAGCGGCGCGCCAGGGTCCCCAGGTACACCGTCTCCAGGTGGGCGAAGAGGCTGTAGTCGCCCGCGATCGTCATCACCGTCTCCCACGGCTCGACCGGGTCGCCCTCGTGGAGCGCGCTCACCCGCAGCGCGGGCCAGCCGTCCTCCCAGGTCCCGTCGGCACGGCGCCGCCCCGAGCAGAGCCGCAGCACCGCGATCGCCTCGTCGATCCCGCCCAGGAGCCCCTGCCGCTTGGCGAAGACCTGCATCGTCACCTGGGGCCGCTCACCGTCGGCCTCGAGCAGCTCCTTGGTCAGCGCGAAGTAGGTGTCCGAGTAGTAGGCGTCACGGATTTTCTCGACCGGCAGCCGGAAGACCTCCGGCGCCAGCCGCTCGCGCTCGTCGCTCATCCCGGCCGATCATGCCGGCCGGCCGCACCGCTCAGGCTTTGCCGTCGGCTTCGTATTCGCGCAGGAAGCCCTCGAAGAGGCGGCGGTGGCCCTGCTCGTCTTTGAGGATCGCGATCACCATGTCCTGGGTGACGTGGTCGACCCCGTCGGTCTCCTCGATGATCCGGGTGTAGTGCTCGATCGCGCCGGTCTCGGCCTCGATCACGCCGCGGATCACGTGCACGAGGTCGGTCTGGTGCTCGGGCGGCTGCAGGAAGTGCTGCTCCGGCGAGAAGTCCTCGGACCCGGGGACGATGCCGTAGAGCTCCTTGATCCGCTCGGCGAACTGCTGCGCGTGGCCGAGCTCCTCCTGCACGTCTTCGGCGAGCGACTCGCGGATCTCCTGGGCGCGGATGCCGTCGACGTTGGTCGAGGTGGTGAGGTAGTTGATCACCGTCTCGATCTCCATCCAGTAGGCCTTGGTCAGGAGGGCGACGATCTTCTCCCGCTCCTCCTTGTTGTCGCTGCTCAGGATGCCCTTGCTGTAGGTCTTGGTGGTGGCGCCGTCGGTCCCCATGTTCCCTCCTTGGGTGCGGTGGTTCGCCGCCTAGATACCCGGCCCCGGGGCGCCTAATCCGCCGTCCGTCGGGCGGCACGCTCCCGGTAGGGTCAATCGCATGAGCGTGATAGACGAACTGGTCGGCGCGAACCGCGCCGCGACCGAGAGCGGTGGAGCCGGCACCGCGAGCGTCCCCGGCAAGCCGACCCGCGCGGTGGCGGTCGTGACCTGCATGGACTGCCGGATCAACGTCGAGCAGGTGCTCGGCCTGGGGCCCGGCGAGGCGCACGTGCTGCGCAACGCGGGGGGCGTCGTCACCGACGACATGATCCGCTCGCTGGCGCTGTCCCAGCACAAGCTGGGGACGCGCGAGGTGATGCTGATCCACCACGACCAGTGCGGCATGACGACGGTCACCGACGACGCCTTCCGGGCGGAGCTCCAGGAGGCGACGGGCGTGGCCCCGGCCTTCGCGATCGAGTCCTTCGCCGACGTCGAGGCGGACGTGCGCCAGTCGATCGAGCGGGTGCGCCGCTCCCCCTTCATCGCCCACCGCGACGCGGTGCGCGGCTTCGTCTTCGACGTCGACACCGGCGCGCTGCGCGAGGTCGCGGCGGCGGCCGGTGGGAGCGGCGGTCCCGACCCCGACCGCGACGGCGCGGCCGCCCAGCCGCCCGGCGAGGAGGTCGTCTGAGCTTGGCGGAGGTCGCCCCCTACGGGTCGTGGCGCTCGCCGATCGCGCCCGCCGACGTGGCGCGCGGCGGGCGGCGGCTGGGCGGGGCGACGATCGCCGCCGACGGGGCCGTCTGGTGGGCCGAGGGGCGGCCGGCCGAGGGCGGGCGCAGCGCGCTGATGCGGCGCCCGGCGGGCGGCGAGCCCGAAGAGGTGACGCCGGCCGGGGCGAACGTCCGCACCCGCGTGCACGAGTACGGCGGCGGCGCCTGGAAGCTGCTCGGGCCGGAGCTCGTCGTCTACGTCGACTTCACCGACCAGCGCGCCTACCGGCTGGAGCCGGGCGGCGAGCCGGTCGCGATCACGCCGGACCCGGAGCAGCCGGCAGGGCTGCGCTATGCGGACTTCGAGCTCCACCCGGACGGGGCGACGCTCTTCTGCGTGCGCGAGGTCCACGACGAGGGCGGTGGCGAACCGGAGAATCAGGTGGTGTCGATGTCCCTCGACGGGTCGAGGCCGCCGCAGGTGGTCGCCGCGGGGCGCGACTTCTACTCCTCGCCGCGGGTGTCCCCGGACGGGCTCTGGCTCTCCTTCGTCTGCTGGGACCACCCCAACATGCCCTGGGACGGCACCGAGCTGTGGGTGACGCCGGTGCGCGATCCGGGCGCGGCGCGGCCGCTGGCGGGCGGGCCGAAGGAGGCCGTCTTCGCCCCGTCCTGGGACGCGCGGGACCGGCTGCGGTTCGTCTCCGACCGCGACGGCTGGTGGAACCTCTACCGCACGATCACCGACCTCGGCGCGCCGGACGCGGCCGAGGACCTGCCGGCGCTGGAGCAGCTGACCGCGGAGCGCGCCGACCTCGGCCACCCGCAGTGGCTCTTCACGATGCAGACGCACGCCGAGCTCGAGGACGGGACGATCGTCGTGATCCGCACCGAGGACGCGACCGAACGGTTGGCGGCGCTCGACACCGGCGGCGGTGCGGTGCGGGATCTCGGCCTGCCGTTCACCGCCTTCGGCGCGCCGTCGATCTCGGCGCGGGGCGGCAAGGTGGCGTTCGCGGCGGCGACGCCGGCGAAGCAGCCCGAGGTGGTCGTCGTCGACGTCGCCTCCGGGGAGGTGGAGACCGTGCGCACGTCATCCGACGAGACGGTTGACCAGACGCTGGTCCCCGAGCCGCGCGCGATCGCCTACCCCACCGGCGACGGCGACACCGCGCACGCCTTCTACTACCCGCCGACCAACCCCGACTTCACCGGGCCCGAGGACGAACGGCCGCCGCTGATCGTGGTCAGCCACGGCGGCCCGACCTCGCACGTCACCCCCTCCCTCGACGACGAATTCATCTTCTGGACCAGCCGCGGCTTCGGCGTCGTCGACGTCAACTACCGCGGGTCGAGCGGCTTCGGCCGCGCCTACCGCGACAAGCTGCAGGGCACCTGGGGGGTCGTCGACACCGAGGACTGCGTCGCCGCAGCGCGCTTCCTCGCCGAGACCGGTGAGGTCGACGGCGCGCGGCTGGCGATCCGCGGTGGCTCGGCGGGCGGCTACGCGACGCTCTGCGCCCTCGTCTTCCACGACGAGTTCGCGGCGGGCGCGAGCTACTACGGCGTCGCCGACGCCGAGGCGCTCGCCCGCGACACCCACAAGTTCGAGTCCCGTTACCTCGACGGCCTGATCGGCCCCTATCCGGAGCGCGCCGACCTCTACCGCGAGCGCTCCCCGATCCACTTCGTCGAGCGCCTCAGCTCCCCGGTCATCCTCTTCCAGGGCCTCGAGGACGAGATCGTCCCGCCCAACCAAGCCGAAACGATGGTTGCCGCGATGGCCGCCAACGGCATCCCCCACGCCTACCTCGCCTTCGAGGGCGAGCAACACGGCTTCCGCAAGTCGGAGACCGAGATCCGCTGCCTCGAAGCCGAGCTCTACTTCTACGGCAAGATCCTCGGCTTCGAGCCCGCGGACGAGCTGCAGCCGGTGGAGATCGAGAGCTAGTCGGGCGGTGTGCCGGGGGTCCGGGAGTCGGCCCCCGGATGTTGACGGGCCGAAAACCGGACTATCTGACGGGTTTTCGGCCCGTCACCTTCGGGGGCCGGAGGGACGGGACCCCGCAGGCTGGCGCCCGGGTAGGGGACGCGCCACTCTCGCCACGGCCCGGGCAGGCTGTGGCCGTGGCGAGAGTGGCGGGTATGAAAGGCATGGAGGGAGGCGCGCGGGAGCGTCACGGGAGTGCGTCGGGAGCGCGCCGGGACGCCCCCGACGGGCGCCGGCGGCCGGTTCTCGAACGGTCAGGAATCTCCCGTGTTCCTTATCCGCCCATACGGCGGATCTCGAACACCGCGTACCCCCGACCGGCCTACCGTGGTTGGAAACCCGCGCCATACGCGGATTTCCAACCACGCCGACTCCCGGCCGGTCCCCGCGTGGTTCGAAATGGTCGCCATACGACCATTTCGAACCACGGGAGATTTCTGACCGCTCGGTCCCTCCCTCCCGGTGCGAGACCCCTCACGTAAGTCCGACTTCGCAACGTCCCTGAGACGCCTCTCCCACGAAGGCCTCGCGTCCTGGGCTCCTCATGGGGGTCACAGCCTGCCAGGACCCCCATGAGGAGCCCAGGACCCCCCTACTACCGTTTCGCCCTCGACCCCGACCCCCGCGCCGCTTTCCCCGCGCCCGCTTTGCGCCGTTTCGGTTTCGAAGCCCCACGCCGCAGCCTCGCCGGGACTTCGTCCACGGCCGTCGCGCCGGCCAGTTGGCGGATCTGGCCTTCTAGGTATTTCGCCATCCGCTCCTCCTCTTTGCGGATGTCGCGGGCGAGTTTGGCGGTGTCGGAGTCGCCGACTTTGGTCGCGAAAACTTCGAGGGCGAGGTAGGTGGAGATCTCCTCCTGCTCCGCGGTGAACTGGGTCTTGGCGTTCTTCAGCATCTTCTCCTGCTCACCGGAGCCGCGGACCATGTGCAGCGGGCCTTTCGCAAGCGCGGTGGCTTTGCCCACCAAGGCGGGGACGGTCTGGCCGCCGCCGCCCAGTTTCTTGATCCGCCGCTCGAGGACTTTGGCGTGAGCTTTCGTCTCTTTGAGGTGTTGTTTCAGGCGTTTCTTGTACGGAGCCTTCGTGGTCATCGCGATGTCGGTCCGCAACGCGACCTCGAGCTCTCGCTCTTTGCCGTAGGCCTCGCTCATGTACTGGATGAGCTTCGCGTCGCGCTCGTTCGGGTCTGCCATCGGTGCCTCCTCATTCCGCTCGCAGGACGCGAGGCACCTACCCGTTCGTCAGCTGACCACGCAGCGGGCGCCGCTCGGGGATTCACCTTTCGCCGGGAAGGCGTGCGCGAGGGCGTGGGCGATCAGGTCAGCGCGGGCGGCATAGCCGGGCGAGGTGAAGTGGATGCCGTCGTTGATGAACCAGGCTTCTTTGACGTCACTCGCCCAGTCGTAGATGCGCATGTTGGGATAGCGAAGGCACGCTTTTTCGAGTTCTTCGTCCCATTTCGCCATGCCTTTCTCGGCGTAGAATTCGGTCGCGTCGGGGAGCGTTTTGACGTTGACCCAGAGCGTCGGTTCGCCGCCGATGATGTTCATCATCTTTTCGATGCGTTCTTGGAGTCCGACGTTCGAGCCCGCCGCCACGTCGGCCGCCTCGTTCGTCCCCAGCGCCAGCACCCAGCACCCTTTGTAGCCTTCGGCCTTCCACGCCTCGGCGACTTCCTGGGCGTTCGGTTCGCCTTCGAAGCGCTCTTCGATCGAGCGGGCGCCCTGCACCTCCATGTGCGTTTCTTTCACGCCCACTTCGCTGTAACGGTTTTCGATCCGGTCTTTCGGGTTCGGCAGGTATTCGGCCGAGTCGAGCCCCTCGGAGGTCGAGTCGCCGATGTGGACGACCCGTTTGCACGAGGTTTTCTGCGAGTCGGCGGCCTGCGCCGGGGTGAGCGGCACGGGGCCCTTGGTGCCGGCCGCCGTCGCTTCCTTGACCCGGATCTGTTCGCCTTCCGCCGAGGCCTTGTTGAGTCCCGCCATGCCGGCGAGCGCGACGACGAAGAGCACGCCGAGGCCGACCAGGACGACGCGGCCCTCGGTCGTGAACGTCTCCCAGCTCCAGCCGAGCCGGCGGCGGCGGGCGAGCAGGCGGCCGATCGCGCCGTGGCGGATCGGCTCCTCGACGAATTTCCAGGAGAGCGCGGCGATGGCGAAGATCGCCGCCACCTGGAGGACGTCCCGGAGCAGGTTGTGCCCGTGCGGGCCCTGCGGCGAGGTGAGGACGATCACCGGCGTCTGCCAGAGGTAGATGCCGTAGGAGCGGACGCCGATCCAGCGCAGCGGTTTGCAGCCGATCACGTTGCCGAGCCGGCAGGCCGGGTGGGCGAGCGGCATCAGCACCATCACCGTCGCCAGCGAGAGGACGACGAAGCCGCCGCGGTAGAGGAACTGGGAGAACTCGCCGGTCCGCCAGATCATGATCGCGATGATCAGCAGGCCGAGGCAGCCGAGCAGGTCGAGGTTTTTGCGCGCCTGGCGCGTGATGCGGGGGCTGAGGCGGCGGCTCGGCCAGACCATCGCCAGGGCGGCACCGAAGAGGAGGCCCGCGGCGCGGGTGTCGGTGCCGTAGTAGACGCGCGAGGGGTCGAGGCTCGGGTGGTAGAGGACCGCCATCAGGATCGAGGAGGCGATCGCCAGGGCGAGGGTCCAGAGGGCGAGCCGCGGGCGCAGCCCATCGTCCCCGCCCCGCTCGCGCACGAGCCTCAGCCCGATCAGCAGGATGAACGGCCAGAAGATGTAGAACTGCTCCTCGACCGACAGCGACCAGAGATGGTTCAGCGGCTGTTCCGGCGCGAAGCGTGCGAAATACGACACGTTCGCGGCGATCTGCTGCCAGTTGTTGACGTAGAAGATCGCCGAGACGACCGCCTTGCGGAACTGGTCGGGCTGGGCGGGGCCGAAGATCGTCACCCAGGCGATCACGATCAGCAGCATCAGGAAGAGCGCCGGGAGGAGGCGCCGGGCGCGGCCGAGCCAGAAGCGGCCGAGGTGGATCGCGCCCCGGCGCATGTACTGGCCGAGCAGGATGTCGGTGATCAGGTAGCCGGAGAGGGTGAAGAAGATGCCGACGCCGAGCAGCCCGCCGGGCGCCCAGCCGAAGCCGAGGTGGAAGAAGATGACGGCCAGGACCGCGATCGCGCGCAGGCCGTCCAGCCCTGGCATGTAGCGCTCGCCGCGCGTGATCGGTTCGGGCATCGGACCGATGCATGGTAGGGACGGGCGAGGCTGATAGTTTTGCGCGCCTGATGCAGGCCCTACCGCGATTCCAGGCGATTTCCCGAAGCGAACCGCGGCGTGGCGGGCGGGCGACGCGGTCGCGTGGCGGTGCCGCGGCGGTGACCGGCCGCGCCACGGCGCGATTCGCGCTCCTCGCGCTGATCGCCGCGCTCGCGCTCGCCGTTGCCACGGGCCCCGCGGCCGCCGCACAGGCGCCGGCCGCGAAGACCTGCCCGAACTTCCGCGTCCTCCACAACGACCGGATCGGCGCCGCCGTGTTCCCGGCCGGGAACTACACGATCACGCTCGAAGCCACGGGCCTCGACTGCAGGACCGGGGGCGAACTCTTCGCCCGCTTCCTCGAGGACTTCGACGGCAACCTGCCGAGCCCGTGGAAGGTCTCCCCCGAAGGCTCCGGCCAGGCGGCGTTCCTGCGCGGCGGCCAGCCCGGCCTCTCGGTCAGACTGACCAAGAAACAGACCAGTGGCGAAATCGAAAAAGAAGAAGCCACGAACCCGGACCTCGGCACGCTCTGCCGCAACCCCTTCACGGTCAACCACACCACCACGATCCGTCCGCTGCGCTTCACCAAAGGCCAGTTCCTGATCTACCTGCCGGAGGGTTCGACGATCAACTGCGAACAGGCGGTCGTCCTCTTCCAGCGCTTCCTCGGCGCCAGTCCCAACCTGCCCTCGCCCTGGAAGCTCACGAGCCAGACGGCGACGTTCTACAAGCCGGCGAGCCCGACCCGCTCGGCGTTCCGCATCGAACCGCTGTCCGGCGCCGGCCGCCGCTGACGCCCCGCGCCGCCGCCGCGACGGGGGCGGGGGATGAGACGGGGTCCCCTGAGGCTGTCGCCCGGGAGGGAACCGGGCCGGAATGGCTGGTGCTGCCCAAGTTGATGGGCCGAAAACCTGCCATATAGACGGGTTTTCGGCCCATCAACGGTCGGGGACGAAGGGCTCGCGGCCCCGCGCCCGGGGAGGGGTTCAGGCCTCGCAAGCTGGCGCCCGGGAGGGTTCAGGCCCCGCAAGCTGGCGCCCGGGTAGGGGACGCGCCCCTCTCGCCACGGCCCGGGCAGGCTGTGGCCGTGGCGAGAGGGGCGGGTGTGCGGAAGGTGTGGAGGAGCGTGCGCGGGAGGGTGACGAGGGAGCGACGGGAGTGGCACGGATCCGTGACGGGAGTCAGACCTCGTCACGGAGATGTCGGGAACTCCGGTCTTCCTCCCGTGTTGTCCAACACCGACCTACGCGCTGCGTGTATTGACCCCCCTATAGGG